>UMIT01036092.1_pt1 | contig 50016 bp, 44 predicted proteins | sample 1965911 | NCBI WGS metagenome assembly UMIT01 (sample SAMEA4836131, study PRJEB28245) | human gut metagenome | biome: gut microbiome; material: fecal sample | place: Denmark | collected 2008 | reverse complement strand
AATACATATCACAATTTGCGTAAACTACAATCAGCACATGGGGGAGACGATCCGGGAAAAGTAGGTGTTAATGGCACAAAGGAAAAAGACGTAAATCTTGCCATTTCTAAATGCCTTAAGAAAGTTTTGGAAGATAACGGATTTGATGTGGTAATGACAAGAAATAAAGATGAGATTCTAAATGAGGGAGGAAAGTTTTCCAAGGTTGGAGATTTAAACAAAAGATGTAGCATAATAAATAATACATATCAAATAAACAGTAATAGCATTATGATAAGCATTCATCAAAACAGCTTTACAAACCCAAATGTAAAAGGTGCCCAAAGCTTTTTCTATGAAAAATCAGAAAAAAGTAAAAAGCTTGGATTAATACTTCAAAATCATTTGAACAAAAAAATTAATACAGAAAAAGAAAAGGCGGCAAAGCCTAACAACAGTTATTATATGCTTATAAATTCTAAATGTCCGGGAACAATAATAGAGTGTGGTTTTTTAAGCAACCCAAGTGAGGAGGAAAGTCTTTCAAAGGAGGAATATCAGAAGAAACTGGCGGAAATAATATGTACCGGAATTAAAGAATATTTTGGAGAAAAATAGGTAATGGTAATAGTTAATATGATTTGTAAAATGGGGTAATATATGATAAAATAGACGAGATAAAAATTAGATGAGGCGTAAGATGAAAACTATAATAAAAAAAACCAGTGTAGACAATATAGATATGGATACAATTAACCAGGCAGGAGAGATTATAAGACAGGGTGGTCTGGTTGCTTTTCCTACAGAAACTGTTTACGGACTGGGAGCAGATGCATTAAATGAAGAAGCGGCAGCAAAGATTTATGCTGCAAAGGGACGCCCATCAGACAATCCGTTAATTGCCCACATAGCAGATTTGGAAATGCTTAAACCGTTGGTTGAAGAGATACCACCGGTGGCTGAGAAATTAATGGATGCCTTTTGGCCGGGACCTATGACACTTATATTTAATAAGAGTAATCTGGTACCAAAGGGTACAACAGGAGGCTTGGACACAGTTGCAGTAAGATATCCTAATCACCCTATTGCACAGGCACTTATTAAGGCGGCTGGTGTTAGTATTGCGGCACCAAGTGCTAACCTTTCAGGAAAACCAAGCCCGACTTTAGGGGAACATGTAATAGATGACATGGACGGTCGTATTGATATGATTATTGATGGCGGAATGGTAGGAATGGGACTTGAATCAACTATCATTGACGTGACAGTTAATCCACCAATGATTTTAAGACCAGGATTTATTACATACGAAATGGTAAAAGAGATTGTTCCCGATGCAACAGAGGACAGAACTATTTTTACAAAACCAACTAAGGAGTTTAAACCAAAAGCTCCGGGAATGAAATACAGACATTATGCACCATCGGCAGATTATACGATTTATAAGGGCGATGAAGTAAAGGTGGCAAAAAAAATCATCGAACTTGCAAATGAAAAAGCAGATGAAGGTAAGATTACAGGAATTATAACAGCAGACCAGCATTTGCATATGTACCAGGGAAGACTAAACAAGAGCATTAAGGTAGTATCACTGGGAGATTTAGAAAAGCCGGAAACAGTTGCCAATCACTTGTTCAAGGCATTAAGAGACTTTGACAAAGTGGATACAGAATTTATTTTTGGGGAAGCATTTTCAGAGAAGAATGTGGGACAGGCAATCATGAACAGGCTTACTAAGGCAGCAGGTTATAACATCATTGATGTATAGCAGTTCGGAGGTAAAATGCTAGAATTTTCAAAAATTTTGTTTGTTACGGATATGGATACGTCACCGGGACCACTTGCAGCAACTTTGCTAAAACATTATTTGCCATTAGAACAGGTAAATATTGATTCAAGAGGACTTGCAGTTCTTTTTCCGGAGCCAATGAATCCTAAAACTGTAGCAATCGCAGCCTCAAAGGGATTGGACATTAACCGTACTTCAATACAACTTGAACCGGAAGATTTTGGACAAGACGTATTGGTACTGGTATTAGATGAGTCAAGGAAGCAGGCAGTATATGATGACTATGCAGAGGCAGTTAATGTTTATACATTAACAGAGTATATTAACGAGGCAGGAAGCATAGTTAATCCAGATGGTGGTGAGTTAGCGGATTATGCCAAGATGTATGAAACATTAGACAACATAATTCAGAAATTAGCTAACAAGCTTAAGGAAAGTAAATACAAAAACTAAAAAAATACATAAAAAAGCACGGAGGAAAACAAATGGGAAAGACATTTATAATGGATCATCCATTGATCCAGCACAAGATTGGAATTATTAGAAGAAAAGAAACAGGAACAAAAGATTTCAGACAGTTAATCAGCGAAATTGCAATGCTTATCACATATGAAGCAACAAGAAACTTAGAATTAGCTGACCAGGAAATCGAAACACCGATATGCAAGACAACAGTTAAAGAATTAGGCGGAAAGAAGTTAGCAATCGTACCTATTCTTAGAGCAGGTCTTGGTATGGTAGACGGAATGCTTGCAATGATTCCATCAGCAAAAGTAGGACACATTGGACTTTACAGAGATCCTGTTACAGCATTGCCTCACGAGTACTACTGTAAATTACCTGAAGATTGTGACAAGAGAAACGTATTCGTAGTAGATCCAATGCTTGCAACAGGTGGTTCTGCAATTGCAGCAATTCAGATGCTTAAAGAAAAAGGTGTAAAGAACATTACATTAATGTGCATTATTGCAGCACCTGAAGGCGTAAAAGCAATGGAAGAAGCACATCCTGACGTAAATATGTACATTGGCGCATTAGATGAAAAATTAAATGAACACAAGTACATCGTTCCGGGACTTGGAGATGCAGGAGATAGAATCTTCGGTACAAAATAATAAAATTAACGTGTTTGCAATAGAAATTTTTCCGTGGCAAATAAATAGTAGCATTTCACTTTTGACAAGAAATTAAAAGGAGAAAGAAATGGCTAGTAGTAAGAGAAAGGATTACATTTCATGGGATGAGTATTTTATGGGAGTTGCATCTTTGGCGGCACTAAGGTCAAAGGATCCAAATACTCAGGTGGGAGCATGCATAGTAAGTGACGATAACAAAATTTTGTCAATGGGCTATAATGGGCTTCCGGTAGGTTGTAGCGATGATGAATTTCCATGGAATAGAGAAAGCGACGATCCATATGACAATAAATATTTTTACACAACTCACAGCGAATTAAATGCCATTTTGAATTATAGAGGTGGCAGTCTTGAAGGAGCAAAGATTTATGTAACTTTGTTTCCTTGTAATGAGTGCGCCAAGGCCATTATTCAGTGTGGCATTAAGAAGGTTATATATGGCGATGATAAATATGGAGATACATCTTCTGTAAAGGCGTCAAAGAGAATGATGGCAGCAGCAGGTGTGGAATATATTCCATATGAGAAATCAGGCAAAGAGATTAAAATAAAGCTTTAGTAAACAATTCTATTTTTGCTGAATATACTAGACTGATAAGGTTTTTGATTAGTTTAGGATAGTATATGGATTATAAATATATACCTTTTTATGTTCAGGGAAATGCAGTTACGGGAATGTATTACGGACAATGGGGAATGGCGGAAGATAGAGACATTGAATATGTTAAAGAGATGTACCCTCTAACTTTTATGACCATTCAGGAGATGGTAGAGAAGGAATGTGATTATCAGGAGTTTGCAGGAAGTATGATGTTTGACGAATATCCTGACAAAATGGGAATCCTAAGGATTGTTAATCGTATTTTTGAAAATATTAAAAAAGAAGAGGCATCCTGTAATGGCAAGGAATGCATTAAGTATCCTGATGACCAGTGGCTTAAGGATATAATAATGGTATTGCTGCTTAATGAAATATATAGAAGAAGACAAAAAAGAAAAAGATATTATTAAGATTAAAAGTGATTTAGTCTTAACAAAAAAAAGCACTAAGAATAAAGGGTTGAACGAAACCTAAATCTTAGTGCTTTTTCAATTAACAAGAAAATCCTTTGGAAAATTTATTAATTGATATTTCCAATGTGTGAAAATATCATTAAAGGGCATAAAGTATTATTGCAAAAAAATGTAATATACTTCCTGCAAGAATAAACAAATGGAAAATAGAATGCATCCATTTATGACTGCTTCCAAGTCCGTAAAGAATAGAGCCTACAGTGTAGGCAATGCCTCCGGCAACAAGGAAGATAACGCCATCTGTGCCCATAACTTCAATGGTAGGTTTTATGAAAATAATAATAACCCATCCCATAGCAAGGTAGCAAATCATAGAAAATACGCTGTATTTCTTTAAGTCAATTGCAGTAAGGGTACAGGCAATAACTGCACAACCCCAAACTAAGCCAAATAAAGACCATGCCAAAACGGGATATTTGGCTCTCATTGGAACAAGAAGTATTGGTGTGTAACTTCCTGCAATAAGAAAGTAAATGGTGCAGTGGTCAAGAACCTGCATAACCTTCTTACCCATTCCCGGTCTTAAACCATGATAAACACTGGACATTGTATATAAAACAATTAAAGTTACCCCATAAATGCAACTGGAAACAACGCCGATTCCACTGTGATGCTTGGCCGAAACAATAATGCAAAGCACAAGAGCTGCAATACCTAGAGCCGCACCAACGATATGGGAAACCATATTAAAAATTTCTTCACCTTTAGAATAATTAGGAAGCTGTCTGTCAGCTAATTTAATTCTTTGCTTCATAAAAAGTTCTTCCTTTCTTAAAAAATGACTACTTAACGCTATGTAGTATTCAATACTACGTCAAAGTATATATATATTATACGCAAATGTCAATAAAAAAAATGCATAAAAAATGAAGGCTGTATAAGTGACTATTGAAAATGGCAAATTTTCCATAGGAATAATAAGTGATGTCATAGGACAATATTAATAAATATATAACATATTCAAAATATGTTTTTTGTCTAAATTATATTAAGAAATGAATAAAAACTTTTTGTGTAAAAAGCGTATAGACTTTGACAAAATCAGTATATATAATATGCGTATATTCAAAAACAAAACACAGAACAACAAAAACAAAGAAAATTCGACATATGTGCAGAGAACTGGTTTACCCAATAGGAAGAAACAGAGGCGAGAGCGTTGCATATGTTAAAGATGTAATAAGTAAGGGGGGGAAAACTATTGAAGAAGGGTAGTTTAGCTGTTTTTGATAATGACGAGAATTATACAGAATCTTTTTTGGAGTATATAGAAGAGAAGAAAGGAATGCCTTTTGAGATTCAGGTATTTACGAAACAGGAGTCATTATTACAATATTTGGAAAGTCGGGAGCCGCAATTATTATTGGTAGCTTCAGATGTAATGTGCCATGAGATTGAGAAGGTTAACAGGGAGAAGATTGTAATATTGGCAGGTGAGGAGGTTTCGTCTTCTTTTTCTGAATACAGAACCATCTATAAATATCAGTCAATGGAAAATGTTATCCACCAGGTTATAGATTACTACATTGATATAACAAAGGACAGCATTTTTGTACCTGTTACAAAGAACAAGTCGGAAATAATCGGTATATATTCGCCTGTAGGCAATGTGGGAAAGACTGCAGTTGCGTGGGCTATGGCACAGACTTTAGGAGCAGATTATACAGTTCTTTACATAAATATGCAGGAATATTCAGGAATGGATAAAATGTTTGATACGGATTTTGGAGCGAATCTGTCAGATTTAATGTATTTCTACAAGCAATCCCCGGAATCAATGGCCGTTAAACTTAAGGCAGTAACCTATTCGGCGGAGGGGTTTGATTACATACCGCCGTTGGTATATTCCTGTGATTTAAGAAATATTGATACAGGGCAGTGGCTTCAATTTATACAGAATATTGCAGAATTAACAGAATATGACAAGATTATTATTGAGTTCGGTCAGGTACTTAACAATCCAATGATTTTGCTTGAAAGTTGCAATAGAATATTTGTGCCGGTTTCTAATGACTGGATGAATCAGTGCAAGAAGAAGGAATGGGAAGAGTATCTTTTAAGAACAGGTTATGAGGAAATATTAGACAGAACGGAAATGCTGCAAGTGCCACAAATAAGGCAATGGAGCAGCTTGGATGAATATAGAGAATGTTATTTGTGGGGAGAACCCGGAGATTACATAAGACAGGTATTGGGGGGATTATAATGAGCAAGTCAGAAATAGAACAGTTAAGAGGTTTGGTAATTGAAAGAGTTGATATGTCAAGAGAACCTGATGACAGTGAATTGCACGAAATCATAGACAGTGTAATTGAAAAAAATCAGGATTACAGATATATGTCAATTAAGAAAAGACAAATAATACATAAAAAAATATATTCCTCAATTAGAGGGTTAGGCATAATAGAGGAGCTGCTGGAAGAACCTGATATTACAGAAATAATGATAAATGGACCTAACAATATTTTTGTTGAAAAAAAGGGACGTATAAACAAAATAGATGAAAGGTTTGAATCTGAAAACAGGTTAAATGATATTATCCAACAGATTGTGGCAAAGACCAACCGTAGGGTAAATGAGTCAAATCCCATTGTGGATACACGACTTGAAGACGGTTCCAGGGTTAATGTAATATTGCCACCAATTGCTCTTGAAGGACCTATAGTTACAATACGTAAATTTTCAAAAAGAGGAATTACAATCGACGATATGATTAGTTGGGGGACAATTTCAAAAGAGGCTGCCGATTTTTTAAAAATGGCAGTTATGGCAGGCTATAATATTTTTGTAAGTGGGGGGACAGGATCCGGTAAAACAACATTTCTAAATGTGCTATCTAATTTTATTCCTAAAGACGAAAGAATAGTCACAATTGAAGATTCAGCAGAACTAAAACTTGATTCTGTTGATAATATTGTCCGAATGGAAACAAGACAGGCAAACAGTCAGGGGGAGAATGTTATTTCCATAAGGGATTTAATTAAAGCATCATTACGAGTCCGTCCGGATAGAATAATCGTTGGCGAGGTAAGAGGTGGGGAGACTTTGGACATGCTTCAGGCAATGAATACAGGACATGATGGTTCTATGTCAACAGGACATGGAAATTCTCCATCAGATATGATGACAAGATTGGAAACAATGGTTCTTATGGGAATTGATATGCCATTGGCGGCTATAAGAGCACAGGTTGCAACAGCAATAGATATAGTTATTCATTTAGGAAGAATGAGAGACAAAACAAGAAAAGTATTGGAAATTAATGAAGTGGTTGGGATAAGAAATGGTCAGATAGAACTAAACAGGTTGTATGTTTTTAAGGAAGAACCTGAATCTGACAAAAATAAAGTTGTGGGACAATTGGAAAGAACTGAAAATCCACTAATTAATAGGCAAAAGTTGGAAAGAAAAGGGTTGGCTTAAGATAATTGTCCGATAAGGGGGAATATGAATTATTGTATGTCAGGAAAGAAGAAGACTGTAAGTCTGATAATAATAGGTCTGTTGGTGATTTTAATGGGAAGAATGTTTTATGGAAGTTTTAAGGCGGGAATTATAATTCTGCCATTAGTAATACCAATATACAGGCAATATTCAACGAAATACAAAGACAGGGCAAAGGCAGAATTTGAACATCAGTATAAAGAAATGCTTGTAGCCTTAAAGGATGGAATTGTTACAGGATATTCCGTTGAGAACGGATTAAAAGAAAGCTATCGTGAGATGGTTAATATTTATGGATATGATGGATTAATATGTTCAGAGTTAAGATTAATGACTTCAAGACTTAAACTTAATACACCAATAGAGATGGTTTTTAAAGATTTTGCGGAGAGAACTGATTTAGAAAGTGCTCATATGTTTTATAATACTTTTTCCATAGCACAAAAATCAGGCGGTAATATGAACAATGTAATAAAAAGAGTTATAGAAAATATTGTTCTTAAGGAATCAGTAAAGGAAGAAATTAATGTTGCCATAAACGACAAGAAACTGGAGCAGCGTATTATGACTGTGATTCCGTTGTTTTTAATCGGATATATAAGTATGGCTTCCCCCGGGTTTCTGGATATAATGTACAAATCCATAATGGGAAATATAGTTATGACGGTATGTTTAATAGTTTATCTGCTTGCATACTTGTGGAGCGAAAAAATAGTAAAGGTAAGCATATAAGATTGCAGAAATTGTGCAAGTATAGGATAAGATCGTTTGACACGGTAAACACAGTGATTAAGAGAGGGGGATGACATTGAAGGTTTATACAGTTCTACTTGGTTTGATTTTAATATTTTATATATTAACAGTCAGGTATAGACGAACCTTAAGAAAAAAGTTTAAGAAAGATAAACTTAGCCCATTGTACGGAATGTCGATGTTTATTGCTGACAGAATACCTAAAGGACTTTTACATAAAAATACATATACAGAATCTTTAATAAAAAAGTTAAATGTACAGGAAAACATAAAAAAAGAGATTTATATGTATCGTGTAAATAAAATAGCTTCGTGCCTTGGGATGTTTATTTTGTTTCTGATATTTGGAATGGCAATAAGTTTTTCTGAAAATAAGGACAATAAAGGGCAAATAAAAACATTGGATAGAGACGGGCAAAGTATTAGCAGTTATAGTTTTTTTGCAAAGAATGGAGACAATGTTGAAAAAATCAATGTTGAAGTAGACCAAAGACAACTGTCAAAAGATGAATCCTTAAAACTAATGGAGAATAGTAGAAATAAGTTAGTTAAGCTTGTTTTGGACAAGAACAAAAGTGCTAACCATATTGATAAGCCATTGAATTTGATTCGTGAAATACCAGACACCGATATTTCGGTAACATGGGATATAAGTGATGGTAGGGTGTTGAATTATGATGGACAGATTATGTCTGATGTTTCACAGGAAGGTACAATTGTTAACCTTACGGCAAATATGGAATTAAATGAACTAACATTAAGCTACACATTTGCCGTAAATGTATTTCCAAGAAATTACAAGGGAGATATTCAGGAAGCAGTTCAGGAATACATAAACAGTCAGGATAGTGAGCAAAAGAAGATTTTTTTGCCGGAAAATATATCAGGCGAAAAGATTAGTTATTATAAAAGTGCATCAAAAATAGGAAAATATATTCCAATAGTAGCATTTATTATGTGTGTGGCAGTATTTTTCTTAAAGGATAGAGATTTAAAGAGTGAAGTGAAAAAACGAAATATACAACTTCAATCTGATTACCCTGAAATCCTAAGCAAAATTTTATTATATAGCAATGCAGGACTTTCAATAAAGAGCTCAATTGAAAGAATTGTAAGGCAATATGAGGATGAGAAAAAGAAAAATCCAAAAGAGTATCATTATGCTTATGAAGAGTTGAAAATGGCAAAGGTAAAAATGAAAAGCGGAGTGTCAGAAATTAATGCAATAAATCAATATGGAGAAAGATGTGGGTTGCACAATTATATAAAGTTGGCAAATATTATTGAACAAAACATACGCAGAGGAACAGGGGAGTTATCTTTTGCCCTTGAAAATGAGTTAAATAGGGCACTGGTTGAGAGAAAGAATACTGCTTTAAAAAGAGGCAGCGAAATATCAACTAAACTGTTAGGACCAATGACGGTTATGTTAATAGTGGCACTGGTTATTCTAATGGTACCGGCATTAATGTCAATAAATATGTGAAGAAGTGAAAACATAGTATAAAAACAATATGAAAATTGAATATAAAAATAAAATAGAAATGTGAAAATAAACAATTATAACAAGTGAAAACAGGGGGTATAGAAATGTTGGAAATCTTGAAGACAAAAGCAAGAATTATTTTAGGAAAACAGAAGGCAATGGGCGTTATAGAGGTAGTGCTGATAATTCTGGTACTTGTAGGACTTGCCTTAGTATTTAAATCACAGATAAGTGGAATAGCTGACGGAGTTTATACAACAATAAAAACTCAGATTAAAAAGTTTTAAAGTGGGGGAAAAACAAACTTTTTAAGGTAATAAATTTTACGAAAAGTTTTATGGAAAGTAAAAAATGAAAGTAAGAGGAAGTATAACCATCTATTTAAGCATGATACTTATAAGTGTGATGTTGCTTGTTAATGTAATTGGTGAAAGTGCAAGAATCAGTGCAGTACAGGCGCAGATAAAAAGCTATACATATATGAGTGCAGAGTCAGCACTGGCAGGATATGGAAGACAGGTTTATGAAGATTATGGAATATTACTTGTATGGGAAAAGCAGACTGTTGAGTCGGTAATAAAAAAGAACATACAGGATAATATAAATATGGCAGATTTAAATGAACCGGGCCTAAATTTTTTAGGAACAAATCTGGTTAATTTAGAAGTAACCGGAAAGGAGTATTTAACGAAAAAAGGAGGACAATATTTCTCAAATCAAATTAAATCGTATATAAAATATGCAGGTGTAATGGAAACTGTTGAAAGACTTGTGAAAGAATGTGAAACATACGAAAACTGTAATGACCAAAATAAAAATAAGTGTGACTTGAATAATGTAGTCGATGTCAATAAGGGGGAATTGCAGGAACTTGTAGAAAATATTAATAGCATAGTTACAGGTTTAAAAGAAACAAAAGATTTAAGTAATAAGTATGATTCGGTTAGTCAGAAAATAGAAAAACTTCAATCTGATTTTAATAAAAAAGAGGGAAAGAAAGTTTTGAAAGAGTATAGAGAGCTGATGGCATCAATCGAAATAAAATCGAAGGATGTGGACAGTGCTATTTCCAAGATAGAAGTGTACGAAAGAAAAAAAGAACAGTTTTTGAAAAAGAATAGCTATACATCTGATGCAAAAGATTACATGGATACTAATTTGGAAATTTTGGAAAAAGTAAGGGATGAGATAAAGAGGGACAAAGAGCTTAACGTTTTGAAAATTAAAAAATTAGATTCAGGCAATATAAGCAAAGTTAAAAAGTCCATAAGCAACATGGGGAAAGTTATAAGCGAAATGGAGTCTTTAATTACACTGGAAAGTACAGAAGAAGATAGAGATAATTATTCAATATTTGAAAATTTAAAAGATTTTATTGATAGTGGAGTATTGTCACAGGTTTTAGAAAACCCGGAAAATGTATCAAAAAATACTTTATCCGGTTCTAATCTGCCATCAACTTTGAAAGGCAAAAAAAATAACAGTTTGTCAAAAGAAATAAAAAATAAATGTGTTAATGCACTATATGCAGGATTAAAGTTTGGCAACTACAATAATCCGGGAAAAAATACAGTATTAAAGTATGAGCTGGAATATGTTATTTCAGGAAAAGACAGTGATAAGGAGAATCTTGCATCTGTAGTGGAGAAAATTGTTTTGGCAAAAACAGGGATAAATATGGCGTATCTCATTACAGATAAAGAAAAAATGGAACAGGTGTCAGCAATAGCAGCATCTGTGGCAATTGTAACAGGCTTGCCTTTCTTAGAGCCGGTGGCAAAGGGAGTGCTAATTAGTGCATGGTCAATGGCGGAGGCAGTTAATGACATGAAAATATTGTTATCAGGAGGTAAGGTTACCTTGACAAAATCAAAGGGGGGCTGGAGAACTTCCATAGGCAACATAACAAATGGTGACAAAAAAGAAGATTCAAAAGGACTAAGTTACAAAGAGTATTGCCAAATACTAATTGCAGTACAGAATACAGGGGACAGTCTATATAGAATAATGGATTTGATACAGATAAATATACAGAAAAGGTATAACAGTGAATTTTTAATGAGTAAAAGTCTGACGGGTTTTAAGCTGAAAGCTACTTATGAAACTGCACCATTGTTTACTGCTATTCCAATAGTAGTAAATAATCTGACAGAGGAAAATAATGCCTATAAATATAGTATGGCTTATTATGATTCTTATTAGGAGATAAGTATTATGACAAAACAACTAACTGATGAAAATAATTTAAAACAAATTAGAAAAATAGAAATACTAAAGAAAAGAAAAAGAAGATTGGAAAAGGCATTAATTCGTAAATATAAGGAACAAAAATTAGCTAATTCCAAATTAGAAAATCAAAGATTAAAAAGTCAGAACAGCTTAAACTTTAATGCAAGAAAAGGAGTAGCGTGTAGAAAAACTGCAAATATTATAAAGAATGAAACTATGATTACAAGAATAGAAAAAAGATTATCAAATTTAAAGGATAGAAAATAAAAGGATGTACTGATTCGTTAGTCAGGAATTTAAGCCTATGGAGAGTACGTATGTGTTGTAAAGTATTCAGTGAAGTAGGAATGAAACATAGATGTGGTTAAAGATATGTTTCAATAACGGAAAGGATGTTTTCGTAGCTAATATGTTATGGTCAAATAAAAAATAAGATGATGTTTCTCTCCAAGTACAAAAGCTATTTTTTAATAACCCCTTTTTATAAAAAGCACCCAATAAGACGAAAAGAAAACATCCTTTCATAAAAATAAAAGAAGGAGAACGGAAAAATGTGGAGATAAAAGATACAAAGATAAAAAATATAATTAAATGTACAGCAAAAGCTGCAATTACTATAGAGGCAACAATTTCGTTAACTTTATTTATGTTTGTTGTGGTATTTCTAGCCGGTTTCATAACTGCTGTTGACAAGCAACTTTCAATACAGATTAAAATGAACCGTTTGGCAGAAAATATGGCAAAGCAAATGTTTTACATAAAACAAGTAGATGAAATTACTGATTATAGCGAGAAATTAAAAGAATATAAGGACAAATTTAAAGAGAATATAAGTGAAATGAAAGACACTTTGCCTGAAAGTAATCTAATAAAAGATGATTATATTGACATGGTTTATACATATGATTATAAGTTACCTGTTTTAAGTAAAACCATAACCATAACTCAAAGAGCAAAGGTTAAAGACTGGACAGGCACGGATATGACTAAAGATTATGAACTGGTTTACATAACTAAGTATGGGAATGTATATCACAGCACAAAAGAATGTAGTCATTTAATACTTTATATTACGGGAACAGAGTATGGTAAGGTTGGTGAAGCGAGAAATGAACAGGGAGAAAAATACACACCTTGTGAGTTTTGTGGAAATAAGAAGATAAGTGATACCACAACAGTATTTATTACAGCAGATGGAAACAGATATCACACAAATCTCCAATGTAGTGGAATAACAAGAAATATTATAGAAATTGATATTAAGGAAGTGGATAACAGAAAACCATGCAGCAGTTGTAATGGGGGATAAAATGTATTGGATTTGGATAATGATTTTTTTGTGCATATGCACATTTACAGATATAAAGAAAAGAAATGTTTGTGGTTGGTTATGTATTTTAAATATAGTGGCCGCAATTATGTTGCATACAATATTTAGGGATATAAGTGGAAAATCCCTTATTGAGGGAGCAATTATTGGGGGGATATTTCTAATAATCAGTGTGGTTACAAGGGAGAAAATAGGATACGGTGACAGTCTTGTTTTTCTTGCAATAGGTTTGATTATGGGCGGAGAAAAATGCTTTGTTATAATTCTTTGGAGTTTTCTGCTATGTAGTATCTTCTCGCTAGTGGCAATAATTCTAAAGAAAACAACATTTAAAAGTACCGTTGCCTTTATGCCCTTTGTGTTGGCAGGAGCATTAGTAACATTTATATCTACACAATAAAGGGGGAAAAATGAAAGGCAATAAACTAAAGGGAGAAATAACTATTGAAACAGCAATTGTGTTTCCTATTGTAATGCTAATGGTGTTACTGTTAATTTATTTTTCTATGTTTTTACACGATATTGTAAAAATGAAAAGTTATGCCTATGGAGCCGGATGCACATATGCAGAAATGGAATTTAAAGATTTTGAAAGTAATGTTGAAAAGAAGTTTCAGTCAATACCATTGTTTATTACAAAAGTAAGTGCAAAGTGCGGTGAAAGCACAAATCAGTATAAGATAACACTACAATATACATCCATAAGCAATATTAAGTGGATGGAAGAATTCATTAATAAGGGAAATAACAGTTATGAAATAAATGTGGAAAAAAGAATGAGTCGAAAAATTTTCGGAATTACTTCGGCAATTAGAGATAACATACAAAAGGGGGACAGTGATAATTAATGGAAGTTGTTAACAAAAAAGATGGAAACAAAAATTTTATGATAATAAAAGGGATTGAAATTGATGAAAATGATTATAAATTTAAAATGCTTAAAAATAATAATATAGAAAATGTAATCCCAATAGGTCTTAGAGTTATAGATGGAGAAAAACAATTGTACTATAACGTAACAGAGTACATTACTGTAAAAGCGATGTTTTCGCGGAAAAAGATGTCAGGAAAAGACTTATATAATTTAATAAAGGACATTAAAAAGTTATCTAAAAGCACAAAAGAATACCTGATGGATTTAAATGATTTTTTGTTTGACATTAATTATGTGTACATAAATAAGAAATCGGGAGAATATGGTTTTTGTTATTGCCCAAATGAGTATGAAGATGTGCAGCAGAATATGAGAAATATTTTTGACAGCATATTAGAATGTATTGACCATAACAATAAGCCTGCAGTTCTTATGGCTTATGGAATACAGCAGATTACAATTAGCGACAGTTATACTGTGCAGGATTTGTATAATTGTGCTGTTGAAAACTATAAAGAAGCAAAGGAAAGTACATATAAAAAGAAAGACCGGGAAGAGTTTGTTAAAGGAGTTGAGAATATTGTTATTAATACGGAAAAGAATGTAGTAACAAAACCATATGAAGAAAAAAAGAAAAGTCTTTTTAAAAAAATAATGGAAAGATTAAAAGGGAAAAATAAATATGAGGATGAAGATGAACTGGAGGCAGAACTGGAAAATCCTTCGGAAATTAATAAAAAAGAGAGTGGTTTAAAAGAAATTTCAGGACCGGCTACAGAAGAACCACTGTACAATTACTCAGATTATCAAATGGCAACAATAGGAGAGGAGACAGATAATTATAGAGACAACTATGAGAAAGGTTATGATGATAATTATGACGGAGATTATGAAGAAGCTACAATGTTATTAACATCATCAGGAGTAATAAATAGAATAACCCTAAAAGAAATTAGTAATCAGGGAAGCATGAAAATCGAACCAAAGGGTTATCCGTGCATATTAGGAAAGAGTAAGTTAAGCAGCGATTATATAGTGGACAGTCCTGTAGTAAGCAGGGTTCATTTAAGACTATCGGAAGAAATGTCTAACTATTATGTTGAGGATCTTAATTCTACTAACGGAACTTACGTTAATGGGCAAAAACTTGAACCTCATAAACCTAAAGAAATTAATGTGGGAGATCAAATAACTGTAGCAGATATAGACTTTATAGTGGAGTGATAAAGTCCGTAGTGGTATAATAGTCTTAGTGTAAATTACGGAATAGTCCGTGTAATCAAGTGCTTAAGGAGGCTGTTATGGACGAAAAAATTCAAAAGTTAAAAGAGATTATTGATGGAAGTGACAATATTGTATTTTTTGGCGGAGCAGGAGTTTCCACAGAAAGTGGTGTTCCGGATTTTAGAAGTGTGGACGGATTATACAATCAGGAATATGATTATCCACCGGAAACAATTTTAAGCCATACTTTTTATAAAAGGAATCCGGAAGAGTTTTATAGATTTTATCATAATAAAATGTTATTTCCTGATGCAAAACCGAATGCAGCCCACAAAGCTTTGGCAAAATTAGAAAAGAAAGGAAAACTAAAGGCTGTAGTTACGCAGAATATTGATGGCTTACATCAGGCAGCAGGAAGTGAAACTGTTTATGAGCTTCATGGCTCTGTTCATAGAAACTACTGTGAATCCTGTGGCAAGTTTTACGGACTTAAAGATATAATGGCGCAGAAAGGAGTACCTAAGTGTAGCTGTGGAGGAATTATTAAGCCTGATGTGGTTTTGTATGAAGAAGGACTTGATCAGAATACAATAAGAAAGTCTATCGAAGCCATTTCCAATGCAGATGTACTTATAATAGGAGGAACTTCTCTTGCGGTTTATCCGGCAGCAGGGCTTATAGATTATTATAGAGGAAACAAGCTTGTTCTTATAAACAAGAGTTCCACGCCAAAGGATTCAAGGGCAGACCTGATTATAAATGATGCGATTGGTAAGGTTTTAGGTCAGATTGTAGAATAAAAATTTTCTTTTTGTATAAATAGAAGTGTCGGTGTTTAATCGGCACTTTTATTGTCACAAAGTTTATGCATACAGGGTAGAGTTTTTGACAAATTAATACAGCACCACTATGGTATTATCTCTTTCGTAAAACAAAGAAAGGAGAGGTATCATGATAGAAGTGGTATATAGTGGAGAGGAGCATGAAGAGCAGGATGAGGTCAGGATTCCGAAAAATATTCATCAAATAGGAAATAACAGTTCAAACAAGAAAATATACATAGAAGATTATGTAATGACATATTTAAAGAAGAGCCCTTCAGGTGAGGATAATGTTAAATATGGGGTATTACTGGGAGATGTAAAAAGGGCAAAAGGAAATGTTTATATTTTTGTAAAAGGAATGGTGGAAGTTCGTGATGTAATAGAAAACAGTATTATTTTTAATGATGATATCTGGTCCGGAATTTACAAAGATATAAAGCAGTTTTTTGAACAGTTAAATATTGTGGGCTGGTATGTTTCGGTTCCTTACAGGGTAAGTGAGGATATGAATGGAATAAAAAAGATTCATCTTGATAACTTTGCCGGAAATGACAAAGTATGTTTTTTGAAAGACAGGGCAGAAAATGAAGAAGGCTTTTATAGCTATGAACAGTCAGGTCTTGAAAGGCAGCAGGGCTACTATATCTATTATGAGAAAAATGAGAAAATGAAAAAATATGTTAAAAACTTAAAAAACAGTGCAACAAACAGTGGGATAGCTAACAATGAAATAAAAAATATTAGCGTGGATGACAAGATAGGAGGCGAGGATAAAAAAGATAAGAAATCATCTAAGAATAAATTGGAGAACATAGAATTAAAAGCGGAGGAGGCAAACGGTAAAACTATAAAAATTTCAAAAGAAGAAAGTAAACAGGATAATAATTTAAACAAAAAAGATTTAAAAAATAAAGAAAAGAGTCAATGGTTTAAAAATAGCAAAAGTACTAATAATACAGTGGAAGAAACTGGAGAGCCGATACGACAGGGAAGGATTGCATATGGTGTAAGTGGTCTTTTAATTGTAGCTTTATTATTATCAACAGTTGTAATGCTTAATAATTATGGAGAATTAAAAAATATTAAAAGTACTTTGGCAGGAATTAGTAGAGAAAGAGAGGCTCAGGCTGTTAATAAAATTTTAAGTGCATACACCGAAACAACAAAACAGAGTGCCACAACCGTAGCAGGATTGGAAAGCAAGAAAGCAATAGCTGCCAATGGTAGCAATGTTACTCAGAAAAAAAATAACAACGAAGAGGTTGTTTCAAAACAGACAACGGGAACTAATCAGGATAATAACAGCAGTAACAATAGTATTACCAATACTACAAATGATAGTAATAATACTAACAGTAATAAGCCTTCAGGTAGTGAAACGGAAAATAATAAAACAAAAAGTATTTCCAGTGCTTATTCAGGACAATACCATACAGTTAAACCGGGACAGACATTGTATGATATTAGTATGAGTTATTATGGAACAAGTGAAATGGTAGATGAAATAAAAGACAGAAATAACATTGACGATGATTACACAATCAAGGAAGGACAAAAAATATTATTGCCTTAACAAAAAAATGGTGTCATTATTCAGCAGATATTGTATAATCTTTAATAGATTTAACAAAGGAAGTGAAATCGTGGCAAATAAATACATTAGAAAATTCAGAAGACTGAAAAAAGAAGGTCAAAATTCTACATATATGAAAAATACCAAAAAGGTGTTTGAAAAAAGGGCTGTAAAGCTTGGAATAATAGTAGCTGTGATTTTGATTATTGTTGGAGCGTTGTTCTTTTACAAAAAATATCACAAATACACCACCTACAAGATAATTGAATCCACTAATATTAAAGGTGGAGCGAGCAGTAAATATATTCCTTTTGGTGACTATGTTATTAAGTACAGCTATGATGGAATAGCTTATATTAAGGACAAAGAAACTGTTTGGGAAGAAGCATATGAAATGAAGCAACCTATTATTGATGTATGTGACGACTATGTGGCGATAGCGGATAAGAATACCAATGATATTTTCATATACAACGATAAAGGTCGTCAGGGACAGGTTTCCGTAAGCTATCCTATTGTGAAATTAGAGGTAGCCAAGCAGGGAGTTGTTGCTGCGTTGCTTGAGGACAAAACATCTAACTATATTGAGGTGTACGATAAAGAGGGAAAACAGTTGGTATCTCACAAGTCTATTATTGATGAAAATGGATATCCGATTAATTTCTCAATGTCAGATGATGGGGAAAGAATGGCAGTTTCGTACCTTACCGTGAAAAATGGCTCTTTTGAAAATAAGATACAGTTTTATGATTTTTCTAATTCAGGGAAAAACATAGAAAACCGAATGGTGAAAGAGTTTAGCGGATATGGTGAGACGATTGTTCCTACAATCAGTTATGTTTCAAACAGTCAGGTAGTGGCAATAGGCGAAGATATAGTTTCTATATATAAGGTGGGTAACAAGGATATTACCAAAAAGGATATAAAAATAAAAGAAGAAATACAGAAAGTATTTTATAATGACAAATATGTAGGATTGGTATTTAAAAATGCCAGCACGGACAGACCTTACAGAATTGAAGTATACAATTCAAGTGGATCCCAAATATTAAATTCTACAGTGGATATGGATTTTGAAAATGTTACATTTGCCGGAGATAATATTTTAATGTATAGTGATATGCGATGCGAAATATTATCAATAAAAGGTGTGAAAAAATTTCAGACTAATTTTAAGGGACAGATTTATGGATTAATGCCATATGACGATTCCAAAACGTATTTGTTAATGACTAACTCAAAAATACAGAAGATTCGATTGAAATAACGGAGGAATGAAATGGGCAATATAATGCTGACAGGGGTAACGGTTTTTGTTGTGGTAATGATTGCTATAGGAATGAAGAGAGGACTTGTAAAGACGGCATTTTCTTTCGGCTCGATTTTTATAGCACTTATACTGGTGAATATTTTAACACCCGTTGCAAAAGAGGTAATAAAAAATACACCGGTTTATGACTCAATAAACCAAAATATACAAAGCTATGTAAGTGAACATATAGCAACATCTACAGAAAACATGACGGAAACAGGAATCAATAATCAAGAGAAAATCATTAATGAACTTCCATTACCTAATGGACTAAAAGAATCATTAACGAAAAATAATAATCAAAGCAGTTATGATTCATTGGCAGTAAATACATTTAAGGAATATGTTGTGGCATATTTAACAGATGTTGTTTTAAACGCAGTGGTATATATTTTGCTATTTATGGTTATATCTATATTAATGAAAACATTAGTGGAAGTGTTAAACATAGTAACAAAACTTCCGGTTATTCATACATTTAATATGGCAGGTGGAGCATTAATCGGTTTTGCACAGGCAATATTAATCATATGGTTATTGTGTATGGTAGTTACGATCTTCAGCTCAACATCATGGGGACAGACAGTTTGCAAGGCAATAGCAGACAACGGAGTGTTAAGCATGATTTATGATAACAACTTAATACAAAATATAGTAAATAGCTTGTTTTAGATAACAATAATAATTAAAGAGTTTTATGGCTAAAATAAGGTGCTTAAAATTTTTTGAAAAAAGTTTAAAAAAGTTATTGACAAAACAAAAGGTATTTGATACATTATAAAAGCTGTTTAGCAAGTGGATTAAACAATCCACTTATGGCTCCATGGTCAAGCGGTTAAGACACCGCCCTTTCACGGCGGTAACAGGGGTTCAAATCCCCTTGGAGTCACTTCCGTCAGCTTATCTGAAAAGATGAGTCTTGACGATAAAAAGAACCCTTGCTATAATGTAAGAGTTCTATATATATGGCGAGTTAGCCAAGTGGTAAGGCATCGGTCTGCAACACCGCTATCACCAGTTCAAATCTGGTACTCGCCTCTCAAAAATCTCAGGAATGTTCCTGAGATTTTTTTTCGCACATTTTTACCATGCAGCCGAAAAATTCTCAAAGCAAACAATAGGCAGAGATTCGCAATTTTGCGAGCATAGCGTAAAGCAAAAATCAACTGTTTGAGCCGTAGGCGAGTTTTGATTTTTGTTTTACAATAGGCGGCGGAGCAAAATAAGAACTCTCAACGTGTTTGCATGAAAATTTTTCGGCTGCATGGGGATAAAATGTAAAAACAAAAAAATATCGAAAAATTTGTAATAAATATGTAATATATCTTCAGGAATATGTTATAATCAAAGTAACGTGCGAAAAAACAGAGAAGTTCGGAAGGAGATATTTAATGAACAAGAAGTTAATAAGTATTGTAACAATTATGGCAATGCTTGCGATTATGGTTATACCAGCATGGGCAGACGGTGGTGATAACACAGGCGACGACAATTTTGGCGCAGCTATTTATGTGAAGAAAGATGGCGTAGAAGGTGCATACACATTAGGAACAGCTAAGGAATTTAAGCTAGAGTTCTGGGCATCAGGCATTGTTGGAAAGCAGGTTGTAAGAACTGTTTCAGTAACAGGCGACAATCAGGTATCATCTATTGAATACAAAGATGGCGGAGAGTGGTACGACATTAGCGGATTTAATAAGGAAATGACTATTGCAGGTAATGATTTAGACAGAACTATTAGAGTCGTTTTTGATAAGGAAGGTAGATATACAATTTCTTATGGATTGGTGAATACAGAAGGTCAGGATGTTGTAAAGGATCAGTTAAATATTGAAATAGCAGACGGACAGATTAAAATTGTTAAAGAAACTGAGACAACTACATCGGCAGTGGCAGAGACAACTACAACTGCAACAGCAGAGACAACTACACCTGCAACAGCAGAAACAACTACAACAGCAGCGGCAGAAACAACTACACCTGCAACAGCAGAAACAACTACACCTGCAACAGCAGAGACAACAACACCAGTGGCAGTAGAAACAACTACAGTTGCAACAGCAGAGACAACAACACCAGTGGCAGCAGAAACAACTACACCTGCAACAGCAGAGACAACTACAGTTGCAACAGCAGAGACAACAACACCAGCAGCAGTAGAAACAACTACAACAACAGCAAAGACAACTACAGTTGCACCAACACCAACTACAACTGCAAAGGTAACAACAACTCAGAAACCTACAGCACAGAAAGTTAGCGTTGGGAATACAAGGATAACAAAAATCGTAAAAACTAAGAAGAGTGCCAAGGTAATTTATAAAAAGATTGCAAAAGTATCAGGATATCAGCTTCAGTTGTCTAGATCTTCAAAATTCAAGAAGGCAGTAACAAAGACAACTAAGAAAATTAGCTATAAATTTAAAAAGTTAAAGGCAAATAAAAAATATTACGTAAGAGTTAGAGGTTATGTAAAGACTTCAAACGGTACAGCTTACGGAAAATGGAGAAAGAAGAAATTTAAAACAGCAAAATAATGTGACGGATAAAGAATGAAAGAAGGAAAAGATGAAATTTTTAAAGAGAACAATTGGAATAATAATCGTGATGGCGGCTATTATTTCAGGACTTCAATTAAAAAGTGAATTGGCTTATGGAGCAACACCTACGATTTCTAAAAGTACAGTAACATTAGAAAAGGGTAAAAGAAAAAAAATAAAAGTTAAAAATGTTTCAGCGAGAACGAAAGTTAAATGGAGAACATCTAATAAATTTGCAGTTACTGTTTCAAAAAAAGGTAGAATTAGAGCTGTAAATTATGGAGCTGCAACAATTACTGCAACTTGTAAATCAAGAACAATGACTTGTAAGGTTACAGTTCCTGATACTTCTAAGAATGTTGTCATAACGAAATATCCTACAACATTAACTGAAGGTCAGACAGGTACGGTTGTAGCAAAGTCAGTTAATAAAATTTCATATATGTCTTCAAATGACTCAATAGCAAAAGTCAATAAAGAAGGTACTGTTGAGGCGTTAAATCCGGGAAAAGCGGAAATAACAGCGAAATCCTCACAGGGATATAGCAAATGTACAATAAATGTTTTGTCAAGTGATCTAAATAACAGATTGTATGATTCTAACGGAATCAGTATTAAGAAAGTTAACGCTGACGGAACAAAGGTTAACGGTTTTGTAAGCCAGGCAAAAGGTCAGAATTTTACTGTTATGGTAGATGGAATAGACGAAAGTAATGTTAAGTCATGCAAGTGGAGCGTTGGGAATAGCGATGTTGTTTCAAAACTTTCAGCAGTAAGTGGAAGCAAGCTTAAAGCTACTTTGAAAGCAGTAAATGAAGGCAAAGTTAACATTACAGCAAAGGTTACATACAAAAACAAAAATGTTGTTACATATACAAATACAATTTATGTTTCAAACCCTGAAACGGAAGTTCAGAAGTTAATTGTTTATGGAACAGCATTAGGCAATGAAAGACAGCAGTATATTTCTTTTAAAGGTTTAGGAGAACATAGTACTATTACTTGGACTAATTCAAACAAAAAATGTGCCACTTTAACAACTTATGAAAAGAAAGCGGCAGTTTTAGGCACAAAACCGGGAACGGGTACAATTACAGCAAATGTAGATGGAAAAGTATTCAACATAAGGTATACAGTTGTTAATCCAACAGTTAATAATTTAAAGGCAGTTATAAAAAAAGGTGAAAAAGTACAGTTTCCTATTTTGGGCGACACAGGTACAGTTCCTGAATTTACAAGCAGAAATGAAAGCGTTGCCACAGTTTCAAGCGATGGTGTCGTTAAAGGTGTAAATTCAGGAGTTACATATGTTGATGTAAAAATCGGAAATATTCACAAGTCTTATAGAATCGAAGTATATGCAAAAGGTATGTACAAGATTGTAAATAGGGCTATGTACATAGTTAATCATTGGAAATATAGTCAGCCAAAAAGAATGAGAAAAGGATACTATGATTGTTCAGCTTTGGTTTGGAAAGGCTATAAATCATACAAGCACTACAACAAGAAACTTGGAAGTGGTTCTTATGCAAAGACAGCAGCAAGCCTGTTTGATTATTTAAAAGAAAAAAATCAAATAGTATATTATGGTTTTATTGACATAGATGATATGAAACCGGGTGATTTGATTTTTTACGGAGATTACAATGCGGCAGTAAAATACAGCACACCGGGAAGAACTTTAAATATCTATCATGTATCTATGTATGCAGGTGCAGGCAAAGTGGTAGAAAAAGGTGGACAGACTATTAACTACAATAATATTTCGCATATAGTTGGAATAGGAAGAGTGGTAGACTAATGGAATATAATATTGGAACAGTAGTAACATTAAAAAAAGGGCATCCTTGTGGAACTAATGAATGGGAAATTATAAGAACGGGTGCAGATTTTAAGTTGAAATGTAAAGGCTGCGGTCGTATAGTAATGGTTCCAAGAAAAACTTTCGAAAAAAGTGTAAAGAAGATTTTGCAGTAAATAAAAAAACGAAAGCTTTGTTTAAAACCAAAAGATTTCGGAAAAAAATTCACAAAATGAAAAAAAAGTCCTTGAACACAGGGACTTTTTTTGATATTATAGTAATTCGTGATATATATTAATTACGCATAACGAGTATTCGTTATGATCCTTGCTTTTTCAAACGAAAAGGCCAGAGACCAAAAGGAGGTAGAAGCATGAACAAATATGAATTAACAGTTGTTGTTAGTGCAAAACTTGATGATGAAGGAAGAACAGCTGAAGTAGAAAAGGTAAAAGCACTTATCGAAAAGTTCGGTGGTACAATTACAAAGATCGAAGAAGCTGGTAAGAAGAAATTAGCTTACGAAATCCAGAAGATGTCAGAAGCATTCTATTACTTCATCGATATTGACACTGAAAACACAGATTTTCCTAGCGAGTTAGAAAGCCAGCTTCGTATTATGGAAAATGTTATCAGATTTATGACTGTTGCAGTAGAAGCATAGTTTGATACATTAGAGAGGTATAATATGAATAAAGTTATTCTTATGGGTCGTTTGACTCGTGACCCTGAAGTTAGATATTCAACATCAGGAGATAATCAGTTGGCTATTGCGAGATACACATTAGCAGTAGATCGTAGATTTAAGAGAGATGGAGATCAGAGCGCTGACTTTATCAGATGTGTAGCATTTGGTAGAAGCGGTGAATTTGCTGAAAAATATTTCCATCAGGGAACTAAGATAGTTGCCGAAGGTCGTATTCAGACAGGCAGTTATCAGGACAAAGATGGTAAGACAGTTTACACAACAGAAGTAGTTGTTGAAAACCAGGAATTTGCAGAAAGCAAAGCTACAGCAGATAGCAATAATAACTATCAGCCACAGCAGCAGCCGGTTGCATCACAGCCAACAGCACCTGCAGGAGACGGTTTTATGAACATTCCTGACAGTGTAGATGATTCAGGTTTACCATTTAACTTTTAACAGATTCGAATAGAATCTCATTAACGAAAATAGGAGGTCAAGTTATGCCATATAATAAGAGTGAAAGACCAGATTCTCCAATGAGAAGAAGAGGCGGTCGTAGAAGAAAAAAAGTTTGTGCATTTTGTGCTAACGAAAACAAGGCAATCGATTATAAAGATGTAGCTACATTAAAGAGATACGTATCTGAAAGAGGAAAAATTCTTCCTAGAAGAATCACAGGAAACTGTGCTAGACATCAGAGAGCTCTTACAACAGCTATCAAGAGAGCTAGAAATATCGCATTAATGCCATACACAGTAGAATAATCGCGAAGCACACAAGCAACGTGTGCCCAGTGCTACAAATAAAAAGAAGTGGAACCACTTATGCTTGCATAAGAGGGGTTCCACTTCTTTTTATTTGTAGCGGCTGTCGCATGCTGCGACAGCCGCGTGCTTATAGACATTCTCTTCATCATTCCCCCATACCCAAAAAGTATACGATAGATGATAAAAAGAATGCCTATAAGAAGTGCGGGCATATTTCTGGATAATTACTGAAAAGTAAGTGCGGACAAAGATATTTCCCACTTCTAAGTGTTTCCATTCCTACATTTTTGCCAAGTCTTCTTGGTCCACTGTTTTCATTCCACTCCTTACAAGCAATGCGGCAACTTTGTCTGTATCCTCGTCCTTAACACGGAATACCATAAGAGCATCGTCTGTGCCTCTTGCAAGAAAAGCATACACATAATCTACACTATAGCCGTTGGAAGCAATAACGTTCATTGCCTTAGCCATTGAGCCCGGCTCATCCGGAAGCTTAACTCCAATAACATGTGCAAGGTTACAGATCCAATTGTTGTCTCTTAAAAGAGTAAGAGTATTAAATGGATCATCTACAATAATACGGATAATTCCAAAATCACTTGAATCAGCAATCTGGAATGCACGCATATCTATTTTGTGTTCAGCCAAAAAGTTGGTAAAGTTTGCAATATTACCCGGCTTATTTTCAACGAATACTGAAATCTGATGAATATACATATTAAAACCTCCTAAATTTTACGTTTATCAATAACACGAACGGCTTTTCCTTCAGAACGTGTAATGGACTTAGGTTCAACTAATTTAACCTTAGCATAAATACCAAGCATGCTCTTAAGAGCAGCAACAATTTCCTTCTCCTTAGATTCGATTGAGCTAACTGTATCAGAGAACATTTCAGGTGTTATTTCAACCAAAACTTCCATAGTATCACTATTGTTTACACGGTCAATAATAAGCTGGTAGTTAGCCGGCATTCCCTGTTTAATAAGAACTTCTTCAACCTGAGAAGGATAAACATTAACACCTTTGACAATAAGCATATCATCTGAACGTCCCATTAATCTGTGAATACGTGCATGAGTACGTCCACATTTACATTTTTCCCTGGTAATATATGTAATATCCTTTGTACGATATCTGATAAGTGGAAAAGCTTCCTTAGCGAAGCTTGTGAATACTAACTCACCAATCTGACCATCAGGAACAGGTTCAAATGTGTCAGGATCTACGATTTCCGGAATGAAATAATCTTCACAAATATGCATACCATTCTGTTCTTCGCATTCAAAAGCAACACCCGGACCTTCAATTTCAGTAAGTCCATAAATATCATAAGCCTTAATGCCAAGCCTGTTTTCAATATCAGCTCTCATATCTTCTGACCAAGCCTCTGCACCAAAAATTCCGGCTTTTAATTTTATCTGGTCTTTGATACCACGTTCTTCAATTGATTCAGCCAAATATGATGCATAACTAGGTGTACAACAAAGAATAGTTGAACCAAAATCAGTCATAAACTGAAGCTGTCTGTCAGTGTTACCTGATGACATAGGAAGTGTTAAAGAACCAACCTTCTGTGAACCACCGTTTAATCCGAAGCCACCTGTGAAAAGACCATATCCATAAGCTACGTGAACTACATCTTCATCTGTTCCACCGGCAGCCACAAGGGCTCTGGCACATCCATCTTCCCACATATCAATATCTTTCTTAGTATAAAAATCTACTACACGCTTACCTGTTGTACCTGAAGTTGAGTGAATACGTACACAATTTTTAAGAGGTACTGCTAATAAGCCGTATGGATAAGCATCTCTTAAATCGTCTTTCGTTAAAAAAGGTAACTTAGAAATATCTTTTAAAGATTTTATATCGTCAGGTGTTACACCTTTTTCCACCATTTTTTTTCTGTAAAAAGGTACATTCTCGTATACTCTTTTTACCACGTCTAAAAGTCCCTCTGTTTGAATCTGTTCAATCTTTTCACGAGAGGCAGTTTCAATTTCTTCCTGAAAATATTTTCCCATTGTTTTATTCCTTTCTGTCGCTCAAGTATAGTAATATAATTTTACAACATATAACGCTTTAAAGCAATAAAGTACAAAAAACAAAATTAACAAAAATAGCCATAAATAAATAGTAAAAATACATAAAAAAAACCAACCAAAAAAATTTTTACAAGCAAAGATGTGCTTTTTATGGGGCAAAAAGCCTAAAAAATTGCACAAAAGGGGGGACAAAAACGCCCTTAATAAAAACGTTTTTCCTCCCATAAAATCTAGCAATTGCAAAAATTATATGATATAGTGATTTTTAGTATAGAAAATGAAAATAAAACGAATAAAAAATATATCCGAAGATAATGCGAGGAGGAGAAAAAATGTCAAATAACTTAAAGGGAAATCCTGTTGAAGGATTTGCCGAGAAAAGCCGTGAAGCGGCAGTAGAGGGAATAGTTTTACTTAAAAATGAGGGAAATGTACTTCCGTTAACAGAAGATGATAAAATTTCAGTTTTTGGAAGACCAATGATTGAGTACTACAGAAGCGGAACAGGTTCAGGAGGAGCTGTAAACGTTGAATACACAACAAATATTTTGGACGGATTTGAAAACAGCAACCTTAACTTTAATAAGACTATAGTTGAAGACTATAAGGAATGGTTAAAAGACCATCCATTTGATAACGGTGGCGGTGGATGGGCATGCGAGCCATGGTTCCAGAAAGATATGGAAATCACAGCAGAATATGCAAAGGAACAGGCGCAGTCAACTAATAAAGCAATATATATTATCGGACGTACAGCCGGTGAAGATAAAGATAATGCTAACTGGGTAGGAAGTTATCTTCTTACAGACGAAGAAAAAGAAAACCTTAAGAATATTACAGAAGCATTTAAGAATGTTTGTATAGTACTTAATGTTTCAAATATTATTGACCTTAAGTGGATTAACGATGAACAGTTCAAGGGGCATATTAAGTCTGTAGTTATTGTATGGCAGGGCGGTATGGAAGGTGGAAACGCAGTAGCTGAAGCACTTTCAGGCAAGGCTACACCAAGCGGTAAATTACCTGACACAGTAGCTTATGATATTGAAGACTATCCTGCTAATGACAACTTTGGCAACGAACTAACAAACCTTTACAAAGAAGACATTTATGTAGGATATCGTTATTTTGAAACATTTGCACCTGAAAAAGTTCAATTTGAATTTGGTTTCGGACTTTCATACACAACATTTGAGATTGAAACAGTATCAGCCGATGCAGATGATGAAAAAATCACATTAGAAGTTAAGGTAACTAACACAGGTGATAAGTTCTCAGGAAAAGAAGTTGTTCAGGTATATTACGAAGCACCACAGGGAGCTTTGGGACAGCCTGCAAGACAGCTTTGTGCATACGAGAAAACAGAAAATCTTGCACCGGGTCAGAGCCAGACATTAAAGATTGCTTTCGATATTAACGGAATTGCATCATATGATGACTCAGGCGTTACAGGAAACAAGTCATGCTACGTATTAGAAGCAGGAGATTACAACTTCTACGTAGGTAACAGCGTAAAAAATAATAAACTAGCTTATACATATAAAGTTGAAGAACTTAAAGTAACAGAACAGCTTTCAGAAGCTGCCTGCCCTAACGATGAAAATCTTACATTAATGAAGCCGGGCAAGAGAAGAGAAGACGGAACATACGAAATTACATATGTACCATCACAAAAGCCTACAGTTGATATGGCTAAGAGAATTGAAGACAATCTTCCAAAAGACATGAAAATTACAGGCGATGTAGGAATTACATTACAGGATGTAAAAGCAGGTAAAAACACTATTGAAGAGTTCGTTGCACAGCTTACAGTTGCAGAATTAGCACAGATTGTAAGAGGTGAAGGAATGAGTAACCCTAGAGTTACAAAAGGAACAGCTTCAGCTTTTGGTGGATTAAGCGATACATTGTTTGCTTACGGAATCCCTGCAGCATGTTGTGCTGACGGCCCTAGTGGACTTAGAATGGAAGGAAAAGCTACACAGCTTCCTATTGGAACAGCGCTTGCAGCTTCATGGAATCCTAAGCTTGTAAGAGAGCTTTATACTATGGAAGGTCAGGAATTATATAGAAATGATGTTGATACTTTACTTGGACCTGGCGTAAATATTCACAGACATCCTTTAAACGGACGTAACTTTGAATATTATTCAGAAGATCCATACCTTTCAGGTACAATTGCAGTTGCTTCAACAGGCGGTATTAAAGACGGCGGAGCATGGGGCACAATTAAGCATTTCGCATTAAATGGTCAGGAATCACATAGATTTAAGATTGATGCAGTATGCTCAGAAAGAGTAATTAGACAGATTTATCTTAAAACATTTGAAATGGCAGTAAAAGCCGGAACAGTTAAGGCATTAATGACAGCCTATAATCCTATTAACGGACATTGGGCAGCTTCAAATTATGATCTTTGTACAACAATTCTTAGAAATGAATGGGGATATGACGGTATCGTCATGACTGACTGGTGGGCTAAGATGAACGATGTTGTAGAAGGTGGCGAAGAATCAAATCAGGATACAAGAGATATGGTTCGCTCACAGAACGACGTATATATGGTTGTAAACAATAACGGCGCAGAAGTTAACTCAAACAACGACAACACAGAGGAATCAATTAAAGAGGGAAGACTTACAATCGGAGAACTTCAGCGAGCTGCAATCAACATTTGCAACTTCATTCTTTCAGCACCTGTTATTGAAAGAGAATTAGTTGATACAGACGTTGCAAAACATTACGATTCAGTTCCAAATGATCAGGCCAAGTACGAAGTATTTAACATTGGAAAAGATGATAAGGTAATGTTTAACAGTGGAACAGAAGCTACATTGGAGGTTGAAGAAGAAGGAGAATATACAATTATTGTAAATATCGCATTTGACAAGTCCAACTTATCCCAGTCAACAGTAAACGTTAATGCCAACGGCACAACAATGGTAGTAATCCAGACTAACGGAACAGATGGCAACTGGATTACACAGAAACTTTGCAAGGTTAAACTTGACAAAGGCGTGTATAACTTAAAGCTTGAAGAAGTATTAGCAGGAATCAAGGTTAAATATATTCAGTTTAAGAAGATTCCTAAGAAAAATAAATAAATGTAAAAAGCAAAAAGTCTATTATGATTGGTTAGTCAAAGCATAGCATATGACAATTGAAAAAGGTCTGCTGGAGATATTTGTTCCAGTGGGCTTTTTCTTTACTCCTTTAGAGGGAAACCTTAATGTTTGGCATATAACAGAGAAAAAAATGATGAAATTGTGCAAAATCACAAGAAGAATAAAAACGGTTTTATAGCGAAAACATTATAACACCAAATAATTGTATAAAATGCATAAAAAGAAGCAGACAAAATGTGCAAAAAACATAGGATAAATGTATAAAAAACAGGTTAGGTTATGAAAAATAAATAAAAAGTGTACAATATAACCCATGGGTAGTTGAAAAAAACATTTTAATTTGGTAGAATTATCTGATAAAGGATAAATAATCGAAGGGATTCGACAAGATCTTGTATGAAAGGAGAAAAAACATGAATATTTCAAAAAGGAAACAAGGAATACTCGCAATAATATGTACTATTGCGATGATTGTAACATCAATTACGGTGTACAATCCAAGGGAGGTAAAGGCTGATGATTATTCTACACTTACTTTTGAAAAAGTATCTGTGGAGGGAATGGACAGTACATACGCGTATTGTATAACAGATAACGATCTTAAAGGTTTTAGCAGGTTAGAATTTTATACGGATAGTGCTTTTTCTTATATGAAAGTAATTGGTAGTGGAGATTCGAAGATGAAGAATGCTACAATAACAATTGATGGAACCGTTCAAACAGGTAATGATATAGCATTTGATAGAGCAGATGCTATAACAGGTTTTTTTGTTTCTAAACTATCTGATAATGAATATCATAAAGTAGAAATAGCAGGGGAAGCAGGAAAAATCATTATTGTATTAAAGAAAGGAACTCCTTCAACTGGTGGTTCAGAATCAAGTAGTGGTGGAACAACAAAACCAGAGGAAACAACAACACAGTCAAGACCAACAATGAGCAAAGATAGTGCTGGCATTGTAATAGAAATTCGTAATGCTGGGCTATTTTTTGCAGGATTGGATAATATAAAAGATGCAACAGAGTACTATTTGTATGTTGATAAACTTGATGGAGAGGGAATGAAAGTTGAAAATGGTCGTACAGTTCCTTTATATGAATTCGAGGCTGGTAGACATAGTTTTTATGTTAAAGGAAAAAATAGTGCAGGATTTTCAGAACCATCTAAAGCATTTGAATTAGAAATACCTGCTACAGTGAAACTTACAATTGATAATGGAACAGTAGAAAATACAGCAGTAGAAAAAGGAAAAACATACAAATTACCAACAAGCGCTCAGTATGGATATTATGATACAAAAACTGGTGATATATACAAAGCAGGCTCAGATATTACCGTAAGTGAAGAAATGAATTTGGTATCAATATATGATATTGTTGTGAGATTGACTAATGCTGCTGCAATAAGAATTGCTGCAGGTAAGGAAATACAAACACCGGGCGGTATTAGATTCCAGGCTAGTGTTGATGTAAATTGTGGAGTGAGTGGCTACAAAGATATAATTACAGATAGGGTTAAGGCAGGAACTTTAATTACTACACAGGACATTTTGGATGCTAAAAGCGATGTTGAATATAAGGTAGAAAATATCAAAGAACTCGGAACAGTTTTAAATGTTGAAAATGATGGTTGGATAGATCAAAAATCACATTTGTACAATGCATCACTTGTTAATATAGTTAAAGCAAACTATGATAGATATTTTGTGGCAAAGGCATATGTAAAAGTTACATATGCAGATGAAAGTTCAACTTATGTTTATTCGAAGAAAGACAGTGATGTATATGCCGAGTCAGTAAAGAAATCTATTTCAGATATTGCGAAAGCTATTCAGAAAAATGGATATGATGGGATAACTGATGGAAATACAAAGAACTTAATTGATAGTTTTATAGTAAAAAAGGAGCAACAGTAATATGAAGAATAAATATACAAGTCCTAGTATGGAAATATTTGAATTAGAAGAAAATGATATTATAACAACTAGCGTTTATAATGATGATTGGACAAATCCTGATAATTTGTTAAAGAATGGAGATGTGTCAGGCTGGTCAAATTTCCACTAAAACGCAGTACTAAATAATTAAATAAAACAAGCTGTGCTTTAACTCAACATTAAAGCGCAGCTTATTTTTTGCCCTCATTACTATCATCTTCCCCTAAAGGTCTATAACAATGTTCAATAAATGCGAAAGGCCAAAAATCAGACAAACCAGCCGGATTGTCGACTTATTGTATGGGTGTATTACTTGATTTGAAGGGCAAAAAAATGTATACTAGTAGTTATCAGTATGAAATGGATTATAACCCCGAAGGGTACGCATTTAACCTGATAAGTTACGAAAACATAGGAGGCAAAAATGATAACATTAAGTAAAGGCGGAGCATACCTTATTGGTGGCACAGAAGTTGTAGAAACAGGTGCAGGCTCAGAAGAATTACTAAAGAACAAGTTAGGGGATAAATACCTTACAAAAGAAGATGCTGCAAAGAATACTATGGCATATGGTATTTTGAACGAACACAACACATCAGGCAACATGGACAAGCTTCAGATTAAGTTTGATAAGCTTACATCCCATGATATTACATTTGTTGGAATCATTCAGACAGCAAGAGCTTCAGGATTAGAGAAATTCCCAATTCCTTATGTGCTTACAAACTGTCATAACAGTTTATGTGCTGTTGGTGGAACAATCAATGAAGATGACCATATGTTTGGACTTACTTGTGCTAAGAAATATGGTGGAATTTATGTACCACCTCACCAGGCAGTTATTCATCAGTTTGCCAGAGAGATGTTAGCAGGTGGCGGCAAGATGATTCTTGGTTCTGATTCACATACACGTTATGGTGCTCTTGGTACTATGGCTATGGGTGAAGGCGGACCTGAATTGGTTAAGCAGTTACTTTCACAGACATATGACATTAATATGCCTGAAGTAATCGGCATCTATATGACAGGAGAACCTGCTAAGGGTGTAGGCCCTCAGGACGTTGCACTTGCAATTATCGGAGAAGTATTTGACAAGGGTTATGTTAAGAATAAAGTTATGGAATTTGTAGGACCTGGTGTTTCTAACTTAAGCGCAGATTTCAGAATTGGCGTTGACGTTATGACAACAGAAACAACATGTCTTTCATCTATTTGGCGTACAGATGAGAAGATTAAGGAATTCTATGACATCCATGGAAGAGTAGATGAGTATAAAGAATTAAATCCTGGCGAAGTTACATATTATGACGGAATTGTTTATGTTGATTTATCTAAGATAAAACCTATGATTGCAATGCCATTCCATCCAAGTAACACATACACTATTGAAGAATTAAATGCTAACTTGGAAGATATTCTCCACGATGTTGAAAAGAAAGCTTTAGTTTCATTAGATGGACAGGTTGATTATAAACTTACAAACAAGATTCGTGATGGAAAACTTTATGTTGACCAGGGAATCATTGCAGGTTGTGCAGGTGGTGGATTTGAAAACATTTGTGCAGCAGCAGATATATTAAAGGGACATAGCATTGGAGCTGACGAATTTACACTTAGTGTATATCCTGCTTCTATGCCAGTATATATGGAATTAATCAAAAACGGATGCGCAGCAGATATTATGGCTGCCGGCGGTGTTATGAAGACAGCATTCTGTGGACCTTGTTTCGGTGCAGGTGATACACCGGCTAACAATGCCTTCAGTATCAGACATTCAACACGTAACTTCCCTAACAGAGAAGGAAGTAAGTTACAGAATGGACAGATTTCTTCAGTTGCACTTATGGATGCCAGATCTATTGCAGCAACAGCAGCTAACAAGGGTTATCTTACAGCAGCTACAGATGTTGATGTTGAGTTTAAGGGACGTAAGTATCATTTTGACAAGAGTATTTATGAAAACAGAGTATTTGACTCACACGGAATAGCAGATCCTGATACTGAAATCCAGTTTGGACCAAACATCAAGGACTGGCCGGAAATGGTTGCACTTACAGACAATCTTCTTCTTAAAGTTGTTTCAGAGATTCATGATCCGGTTACAACAACAGATGAATTAATACCATCAGGTGAAACATCATCTTATCGTTCTAACCCACTTGGACTTGCAGAGTTTGCACTTTCAAGAAAGGACCCTGAATATGTAGGAAAGGCTAAAGAAGTACAGAAAGCAGAAAAAGCAAGAGAAGCAGGACAGAATCCTGTAGATGCACTTCCGGAAGTTGGAGGAGTATTTGAAGCGTTAAAGAGCAATCTTCCTCAGTACAAGATTGACAATGATACAGTAGGTATCGGAAGTACTATTTTTGCAGTAAAACCGGGTGACGGTTCAGCAAGAGAACAGGCTGCTTCATGTCAGAAAGTATTAGGCGGATGGGCTAACATTGCCTGTGAATATGCAACAAAGAGATATCGTTCAAACCTTATTAACTGGGGTATGCTTCCATTCATTTATGAATCAGAAGAATTACCATTTAAGAACGGTGACTATATTTTTGTACCGGAAATAGTTGAAGCTGTTAAGAACAAAGCTACAGACGTACAGGCTTACGTTGTAGATGATGACAAGAATGTTAAACCATTTACATTAAAGCTTGGCGAAATGACTGACGACGAACGTGACATTATATTAAAAGGCTGCCTGATTAATTACAACAGAAAATAAATAATTAAAACAGGGAGGAGACCATATGGGAAACAAGAATGTCATAACAAAAGATGACTGTTATTTGTTTGGAAAAGGTACTCATTATGAAATATATGAGAAACTGGGTGCGCATGTTACAACAATTGATGGTGTAAAAGGAACATATTTCGCAGTTTGGGCACCCCATGCAGTTAACGTTGCCGTTATAGGTGATTTTAATGACTGGTTGGGATTTAACCATAACATGAAGATGAAAAATGATTCAGGCATCTGGGAACTTTTCATACCGGAGGTTGAAGAAGGCGCAATGTACAAGTATGTTATTTCTACACAAAGTGGGGATACATTGTACAAAGCTGATCCTTATGGTTTTTGGGCTGAGAAAAGACCTGGAAATGCTTCAAGGGTAGCAAATATTGATAATTACAAATGGAAAGATGCTAAATGGATATCAGAGAAGGCAAAGGAGAATCACTATGAACTTCCAATGTCAATCTATGAGGTTCATCCGGGTTCATGGAAAAAGGATTTTAAAGGTCCTGATGATGAAGACGGATTCTATGATTACAAGCGTATGGCTAAGGAACTTGTAGCATACGTTAAGGATATGGGATATACACACGTAGAACTTATGGGGATATTGGAACATCCTTTTGACGGTTCATGGGGATATCAGGTTGTGGGATATTATGCACCTACATCAAGATATGGAACACCTCAGGATTTTATGTATTTGGTAGATGCTTTCCACAAAGCAGGAATCGGGGTTATTTTGGACTGGGTACCAGCCCACTTCCCAAAAGATGCTCACGGACTTGCAATGTTTGACGGAACACCACTTTATGAATATGCAGATCCAAGATTGGGAGAACATCCTGACTGGGGGACTAAGGTTTTCGACTATTCTAAGACAGAAGTTGTTAATTTCCTTATTGCAAACGCATTATTCTGGGTTGAAAAATATCACATAGACGGACTTCGAGTTGACGCAGTTGCTTCTATGTTATATTTGGATTACGGAAGAGAAGACGGACAGTGGGTTCCTAATAAGTATGGCGGTAATGAGAACTTGGAAGCTATTGAGTTCTTTAAACATTTAAGTAGTGTTATGAATTACAGAAATCCAAGAGCATATATTATTGCCGAAGAATCCACAGCATGGCCTAAGGTTACTATGTCACCTAAGGAAGGTGGCCTTGGATTTTCTTACAAGTGGAATATGGGCTGGATGCATGATTTCTTAGAGTATACTAAGCTTGATCCTTTGTTTAAGAAGGGGAATCATAATAAGATGACTTTCGGATTAACTTATGCATTTAGTGAGAATTTTATTTTAGTATTATCTCACGATGAAGTTGTTCATTTGAAATGTTCAATGATTAATAAGATGCCGGGTTATCCACAGGATAAATTTAAAAACTTAAAGACAGCATATACTTTTATGTTGGGACATCCGGGCAGAAAGCTGTTATTTATGGGACAGGAATTTGCCCAGTTACAGGAATGGTCAGAGGCTAGAAGCCTTGACTGGTATCTGCTTGATGAACCTGAACATAAGGACATGCAGGAATATGTAAAGAAATTGCTTCACTTATATAAGGAATATCCGGCACTTTACACTGAAACAAAGGGCTATGGAGCTTTTGAGTGGATTAATGCCAATGACTGTGAAAGAAGTATTTTCAGTTTCATAAGAAAGACAACAGAAGCTGATTATAAGAACTCTATCGGTTTCGTGTGTAACTTTACACCAATGGAAAGACCTGATTATGTTGTAGGAGTTCCAAAAGCCGGAACTTACAAGAGATTGGTTACAACAGAAACAGGTGAGAAACAGGTTGTAAGCTACAGAGCCAAGAAAGGCGAGTGCGATGGAAGACCATACAGATTGGAAATTCCACTTAGACCATACGAATCAGTAGTTTTCGAATTTCCAAAAACAAGAAAAAAGAAAGTTACACCAAAGAAGAAAACAAAATAAAAAATAAAATTGTCTGTGGTACAAAAAAATAGTGCCACAGACATTTTTTTGTGCTATGATTAGGATTGATTAAATACAAGGATTGAATGGGTGATGAAATGAAAAAGAAAGTTATAGCAGTTGTTGCAATTGTGCTGATTTTTGCAATTGCGGTGGTTATAGGAATAAATTTTAACAAGAAGCAGTCTAAGAATAACAAGCAGAGCAATAGCGGTCAGGCAACGTCTACATATAATGGTAAGTTGCCGGGGATTGATTTATATTATGGAAGTCAGAAGGTTGGAAGTCTTAACGGCTACACAATGGATATGGAAGAAGAACATATGCGTGATGTTATTGTCCCTGTTAATACAGACAGAACGGTTCCAATTACAATATCAACTAATGGCAATAAGGTTTCAGAGATTTCTTACGAAATGAAGAGTACTGAGGACAATCGTTTGATAGATAATGGAACCCTTGACGGCTGGGAACAGAAGGACGGCAAGATTACTTTGAATTATCAGGCCAGTGCCATTATGGAACAGGGAACAGAGTATTTCTGGGAAATAATTATCAAAACAGATAAGTATGAGCAGATTAATTATTACGCAAGAGTAATGGTTACGGATAAGGAGTTTGTTACTGAACAGATTAAGTTTGCGAAGAATTTTGCACAGACCGCTTTAAAGGGCGAGGGAGCTTCGAAGCTTGCTCAGTATATTGAGCCTGATAGTAGCCTTCCTAATGATAACCTTGGTCAGACTACTATTAAGTCAAGTTACAATAGCCTTATTTGGACTTCACTTAAGCCTGAGCTTATATCTGATATAACAATAACAGCAAAAGAGTTTTGCATAAAGGACACCGGGGAAGCCGGAACTTATACAATGAATTATCAGATTAGAACAACTAATGCTGAGAAGGTTAAAGAGAAATATAATGTTTCTGAAACAATCACAATATGGAGTTGTGCAGGAAGAATTTATGTTTTGGCATATGACAGGGAAGTAAATCAGATTTGGACAGCAGACAAGAATAACGTAGGCGGAAGTTTTATTGACTTAGGTATTCAGAAAGAAACAAAGGCTGATTTTGTTGAAAGTTCAAATCAGCAGTTTATGGCGTTTCAGGTTAACGGCGATGTTTACGTAATGGATTTGAATGAAAGAAAAATCAAACAGGTTTACAATCTTAATGCCAAGAATGCTGAACAGCTTAACAATACTAAGGCAAGGGTAATTACCGTAGATGACAAGGGCAATGTTGACTATATGATTTATGGTTATAGCAAGGCTAAGGAGCATGTAGGCGAAAACGGAATTTCTATTTTAAGATATAATTATGAGTCTAACAGTTCCACAGAGGCGGCTTTTGTACCTTGCAAAGTGCCTGCTTACAACTTGGAGAAGCAGTTGTCACAGCTTTGTTACGTAGGCGACGGAACTCTTTATATTATGATGAACAACAATATTTACTATGCAAACCTTAAAACTAAGGAGTGGGGAGCGTTGGTAGAAAATGTGGAAGACGGAAGTTTTGCAATTAACAGCGACGGAAGTATGTTGGCTTACAATACAAGTGGTAAGGCTTATGATACGGAAAACATTACAATTGTTAACTTAAAGAATGGTGAAAAGAAGACTATTGAGGCGGGAGCTGACAATATCATTACCGTATATGGTTACACGGGAACGAACCTGATTTATGGAATAGGTTCTCAGAGTGACGTGTCAAAGAAGAGTTTTGTACCTGTTAGCAAGTTGGTAATTGTTGATAAGGATTATAAAGAAGTTAAGTCATATTCACAGAATAAGGTTTATATTACAGGTGTTGAAATAACAGACAATATTGTTAATATTAAGCGGTACAAGGGCAAGAACCAGATTTCAGATGACCAGCTTTTGGATAATACTGAGACTAAGAAACCTGTTGCAAAAACAAGCTATTATGTGGATGATGTAAAGCAAAAGGAATTAGCTTTGGCATTTACTAATGCACTTGACGGAACTAAGCAGCTTTCAGTTGAAAAGATTGGCAAGGTAACTTTTGACAGTAGTTCTAAGGTTAATGCTACTTTTGAGAGCAAGGAAGAAAATAATTATTATGTTTACGGATATGGAAAGCTTCAGGGGATTTACAGCGACAAAAACGCTGCAACTAATGCGGCAAAAGCTACATATGGACTTGTAACGGATAACCATGGACGCAAGATATGGGTTTTTGAAGAGAATTATAATTAAAAATATACTAAAAGGTCAAAATGCTTATTAGAAAAGAGTGTTTTGACTTTTTTCTTTATCTTTACGCGAAAAATTTTTAATGTTATACTTAAAGTTAGTAAAAAATTCGGGAGGAACTATGCGATTTATACATACTGGTGACATTCATCTTGGTGCCACTCCGGAGAGCAAAAGACCTTGGGCGGCTAACCGTGGAGATGAAATTTGGAATACTTTAGAACGTTTAATTAAAAAAATAAAAATAGACCCGGTAGATTTGCTTATTATTGCAGGGGATATGTTTCACAGACAGCCGTTACTTCGTGAACTTAAGGAAGTTGATTATTTGTTTTCGACTATTCCTGACACAAAGGTTGTTTTGTGCGCGGGAAATCATGATGCCATTAAAAAAGGCTCTTTTTATGACGGCTTCAAATGGAGTGAGAATGTTATTTTCTTAGGTGACAAGAATATTGAAAGTGTGGAGATTCCTGAGCTTAATACATGTGTGTATGGACTAAGTTATCACCAGACTGAAATTAAGGACGCAATGTATGACCATGTTATTGTGGACAGACCGGATATGATTAATATTCTGGTGGCTCATGGCGGTGACGAAAAGCATATTCCAATTAATAGAAAGAAGCTTGCAATGTCAGGTTTTGACTACGTGGCAATGGGACATATTCATAAGCCGGAAATAGATGAAAAGATGAAGATGGCATACAGTGGTTCTCTTGAACCTATTGATATGAATGATATTGGACCTAGAGGCTATATTTATGGGGAGATTTCAAAGAGAGGTCTTGAACTTGAATTTGTGCCTTTTGCAAAGAGAATTTACAGGGAACTTGATTTTACGGTAACTCCAACAGCTACTAATTTGGAAATAAGACATAGACTGATTGACATGATTAAGGAGCAGGGACAGGATGATATGTACAAGATTACTTTTAGCGGTTACAGAGATCCTGATTTTGACATTGATGTTTCAGATATTGAAGGTGTTGGAAATGTTGTAAGTGTTACCGACAATACGGTTCCTGATTATGATTTTGAAGAATTGTACGCTGAAAATAAGGACAATATTCTTGGAATGTACATAAAGAAATTTCTTGACAGGGAGAGTCTTACACCTTTGCAGCGTAAAACCCTTTACTATGGAACAAAGGCATTGATGGATGCCATGGAGGACAGGGCATGATTATAAAGGACATACGATTAACTAATTTTGGAAAATTTAATCATAAAATGGTAACTCTTGAACCGGGACTTAATATTGTATACGGTGAGAATGAAGCGGGAAAGACTACTCTTCATACTTTTATAAGAGGAATGCTCTTTGGAATAGAAAAACAGCGTGGAAAGGCAAGTGGTAAGGACCTTTACACTAAGTATGAGCCATGGGAGAATCCGGCTAATTATCATGGTATGATGCGAATCGAAAGCGACGGTGTAACTTATCGTATTGAGAGAAATTTTAATAAACTTAATAAGTCTTTTAAGGTTATTAATGAAGATGAGGGTGTAGAGCTTAAAACAGATGAGATTGAAAATCTTTTCGCAGGGCTTGATGAAAGTTGTTATTACAACACTATAAGTATAAGCCAGCTTGGCAGCGTTACAGATAAGGAACTTGAAGTTATTCTTAAGAATTATGCGGCAAATCTTGGAACGACTAAGTCTATGGAGATTGATATTAAATCAGCTTTTGCCGACTTGGATAAACAGAAGAAAAACATAATGATTGAAAGCCGAATTGCTGAAGAGGATGTTGTTGAGAAGGCTATTAAGAATGCCAAAGAGGATTTGGAGATTTCTCAGGGCGAACAGCATACAATAATTGCTTCAATAGAGCAGAAAAAGCAGTCTTTATTTAATCTTTCTAATAAGAAGAAGGAATTGTCAGCTCTTGATGCAAAACGACTTGAAGCCTTAAATAAACTTAATGAGCGTAAGGAGAATCTTTATCAGGAGGCAATTACTTTGACTGCTGACAGTGAGAAGTTTTCAGCTTCTCTTGAACAGATTGAAAATCACCAGAAGCAGCTTGAACAGGAGCTTGCTGACAAGGGCATTGACGGAAGAGAGACTATGGAATATCTTCTTGAAAAAGTTACTAACAGAAGTAATATGCCTGTTTTGTTTATTATCCTTATGATGGGATGTATTGGTGGTGCTGCAGGTTTTATTATGGGCAATTACCAGATGATGGATTTAAAGCAGGTTTGGGTTAAGCCGGGTATATGCCTTGGTGCTGCTTTTGTTTTTCTTATACTTGCAATCTTTAAGTATGGATTTAATAAGAAGAAGCGTCAGAAGAAGTTGGATGCCTTAAAGGAGATTAAGCTTGTAATGGATAAGCTTGACGCGGCAAAGCACGAAAGGGTTTATGTTGAACGTCAGCTTAACAATAAGAAAGAAGCTTTAAAGGATACTCAGGAGTTTATTAAAGCCGAGGAAGAAAAAAGCGTTGATATGCAGGATTATAGTGACGAGTTAAAGGACTTGGAAGCTAGGGAACGTGAAATCAACGAGGCAATTTCAAAGTCTCAGTGGATTCTTGAACAGAAGCAGGAAAAGGATATTGAGCTTCAGAAGAAGATTGATGAACTTGAGGAGCGATTTAACAAGATTAAGAAAGCAAAAGTTGAAATACAGGCTATTGAGGACGCCAAGAGTAATATTGAAGATATAGCAGATGAAATCAGAAATAGTTTCGGTAAGAGATTAAATGAGAGAGCATCTTATTATATTTCACAAATTACAAACGGCAAATATGACAATCTTTCAATAGATGACAAACTTAACATATCTGTAAACAGTAAGCACGCTCTCATAGCTGCTACACGACTTAGCAAGGGCACAATAGAGCAGATATATATGGCACTTAGACTTGCGGCAGCAGATATTATATTTGAAAAGGACAAGAAACCTATACTTCTTGATGATGCCTTTGCAATGTATGATAACAAGCGAATGGGTAATACTATGAGATTTATGGCAGAAAATATGGAACAGGTAATCATCTTCTCATGCCATACAAGAGAGAAGCTAATGGCGGACAAGTTAGGACTTAAGTATAACTTTATAAGGTTGTAGTGGAGAGTTGTAAGATTATGAAGTTATAAGGTAGAGTTGCAAGGTTATGAAGTTATAAGATAGAGTTGTAAGGTTATAAAGTCATAGAGGAGAGTTGTAAGGTTATAATTGAGAACGCTAAGATTTAAACGATAGATCTAAGGATGCGGCGGAGAATTGAATATTATATGAGTGTGGAAGAGTGAGAATTAGCCCCGGCTACGGAAACGTAGCCGGGGTTTTTATAGGCTGAAATTGTGGGAGAATTTTTTAGAAGTCATATTCTTTTAATGAGAAATCAAACTAAGATAACCCCCTTTATCTTTTCGATTTCTTTAACGAGAATACAAACTCTGTTCCAACGCCTTCGGTACTGATTACATCGATTGTTTCGTTGTGTCCCATAATAATTTCTTTTACGATGGCAAGTCCGATTCCGGAGCCTGTTTTGTCACGACCACGGGAAAGGTCGGTCTTGTAGAATCGCTGCCAGATTTTGTCGATGCTGTCCTGTGGGATTCCCATACCAAAATCCTTAACGGAACAATATTGTTTTTCGCCTTTGTTATAAAGCTTGATTATAATCTTTGAACCCGGATTACTGAACTTAATGGCGTTATCAAGTAGGTTGTAAAGAACCTGTTCAATCTTGCCTTTGTCAGCGTATACATTGCAGTGCTTTGGTGGAAACTGAATAATCAATTCAATATTCTTCTTCTCGCAACTGCCCTGGAAAGTATCAACTGTTGAAGCGATAACTGATTCCATATTAAAGTCTTCAAAAATAAGTTCAGGACCGGTGCTGTTCCAACGGTTAAGGTCACGCAATCCTGAAGTAAGCTTTTCGAGACGGTTAGCCTCAGATAAAACAATTGAAAGATATTTGTTATAATCTTCCGGTGGAATTGTTCCATCCATTATAGCTTCAATATAGCCCTTTATAGAAGTTAAAGGAGAGCGGAAATCATGGGAAATATTAGAAATAAATTCCTTTTGATAAGCTCGTGAGTTGTTTAACTGCTTAGACATATATTGAAGTGAGTGCGCCACGTCACCGATTTCATCGTCATTGTTAACCTTAAGTCCTTCGTATTCAAAATTACCTTTGGCATATTCCATTGCCGCAAGTCTAATCTGCTTAAGTGGCAAATAAATAAACCACATAAAGTTAAAGAATATAATAAGTGAAAGAGCCAGTATAATTGCGTAAGTAACGTAGAAAATAAGTGTTACATCATAGCAACTTTTTTTAATAATGGAAGTAGGCATATGCGCCACAATATATCCATAAGTCTTATTATTATTTTTAACTTCGTAGACAACACTTAAAGTGTCGGTTTTAAAAATATTATAAAATTTGCCAATCTTGTAATGTGTATTCTTATAATCATCAGGCTTGAATTTTTCAATCAAAATATTAGAAGAATCTTTTGAAAGATTACTTGTTGTGCCTGTGTAATAAAATGGTTTGCGGTTACTATCAAGAATAAGTATGTCACAGTCTAGCACGTTGTTAAAATCATTTAAAAACTGCTTAGGATTGTCTAAATCATCAAGTGAGTTGTCCACGCAGTCCACAGCATTACTTCCTATTACAGAGGCATATTTGTAAAGGGTGTTAATGTTATTGGTCAGAAGATGATTATAAATCAAGTTATTTGACCAATAAGAAATTAACAAAAAACCTAATATTGCAAAAGAAAAATACCCTGTAAAAAATTTAGTTAAAATAGAATTTTTCATATTTAATTATGTACCTCGAATCTATATCCTACACTCCAAACTGTACCAATTGACCACTGATCTGTGTCAGCAATTTTTTCACGAATACGTTTAATGTGAACGTCTACAGTTCTTGTATCTCCGGCATATTCATAACCCCAGATATGGTCAAGAAGTTGCTCTCTTGTAAATACTTGATTAGGTGATGAAGCAAGGAAGTACAATAATTCAATCTCTCTTGGAGTCATTTCAACAGGTTTGCCCTTGTAAATAACTTCGTAGTTTGAAAGATTAATAATAAGATCCTTGTATTCAACACGTTTTTCATCAGGCTTCTTTGCCACAGGAGCCGGAGCTTCAGTGTAACGTCTGAGAACTGCCTTAACACGGGCAACAAGTTCCTTTGAGTCAAAAGGTTTAATAATATAGTCATCTGCACCAAGTTCAAGACCTAAAACTTTGTCGAAAACTTCTGTTTTGGCAGAAAGCATAATAATAGGAACTTTTGATTCTCTTCTTATTTCACGGCATACTTCGTAACCGTCAAGTCCCGGAAGCATAATATCCAACAAAATAAGATTTGGAGCATATTCTTTAAACGCATCAAGAGCCGACTGGCCATCATGCTCAATACGTGTTTCGTAGCATTCCTTAGTTAAATATAAAGATATAAGGTTTGCAATGTTTTCATCATCGTCAACTATTAAGATTTTCTGTTTGTTTGCCATTTTAAATCCTCCTGTTAAAAAAATCTATTTAAATTCTACAACTGTGGCACCTGCACCACCTTCGCCATGTTCACCTGTTCTGTAGGATTTTACATAGCTACATTTCTTAAGATGGTTTTGAACTGCATTTCTAAGAGCTCCGGTGCCTTTGCCGTGAATAACATATACCTGTGGCAAATGTGCAATGTAAGCATCATCTAAGTATTTGTCAAGCTGTGAAATAGCTTCGTCAACTGTTTTTCCAATTAAATTAATTTCAGTTTTAATATTCATAGACTTGTTCATTTTAATCTTGCCTGTTGAACCACGGGTTAAGCCTGGTGCCTTAATATCAGGTTCGTCAATAATTTCAAGGTCGCGAATATTAACCTTAGAGTTTAGTATACCCATTTTTACTGTAAGATTACCGGCTGCATTAGGCAATGAAGCAACAGTACCGTTAAGATTCATGCTCAAAACTTTTACACCTGTGCCAAGCTTAAAGTCGGAAGGCTTGTAAGCCTTTTTAGGTTTGGCAGCTTTAATTGATGAGCCTACCTGGTTCTTTTTAAGCTTTGCTCCAACATTACTTCTGGATTTTTCCATTTCGCGGGTATTGCCGGATTTTCCATATTTATTAATAGCTTTGATAGCTTCGTCGGCTGTTTCCTTAGCTTCCTTAAGAATATCAACAGCTTCTTCGCGTGCCTTGTTAAGGATTTTGTCACGCTGTTCATTAAGTTTTTCTGTCTTAAGTTCATAATCACGTTTAAGTGATTTAATCTGAGACTTGTAAACTGCAATAGTTTCCTGATCTTTTTCAATCTGGATTCGCTGTCTTTCTATTTCGGACAAAACATCCTCAAACTGCTCATTATCTGAATCGATGTGAGACTTAGCATCTTCAATAATGTAGTCAGGAAGACCTAACTTGCTTGAAATAGCAAAAGCATTACTCTTCCCGGGAACACCAATAAGAAGTCTGTAAGTTGGTCTGAGTGTTTCTACGTCAAACTCACAACTTGCGTTTTGAACTCCCTCAGTTGATAAGGCAAATAATTTTAATTCACTGTAATGTGTTGTTGCCATAATTCTTGAACCGATGTTTTTAAGGAAAGTAAGAATTGAAATGCCAAGGGCTGCACCTTCCACAGGATCCGTTCCTGCACCAAGTTCATCGAAAAGTACCAGTGAATCCTGATCTGCCTGATTAAGTATATTAACAGTATTAACCATATGAGCTGAAAAAGTACTTAAACTTTGTTCAATGCTCTGTTCGTCGCCAATGTCAGCAAAAACTTCTTTGAAAACTGCAAGTTTGCTACCCTCAAAAGCCGGAATATGAAGTCCCGCCTGGCCCATAAGCGTTAAAAGTCCTACAGTTTTAAGTGAAACTGTTTTACCACCGGTGTTAGGACCTGTAACAATCAAAAGGTTAAAGTCTTTTCCAAGATGAATGTCTATAGGCACAACCTTTTTAGGATCCAAAAGAGGGTGGCGTCCCTTCTTAATATTAATCTGTCTTTGATCATTAAACTCAGGCATTGAAGCTTTCATTTCTTTTGCAAGAGAAGCCTTAGCGAAAATAAAGTCAAGCTTAGGTAATATTTTCATGTCTGTTTTTAATTCGTAAATATGTTCAGCACAAGCCATACTAAGGTTAGCAAGAATAATTTGAATCTCATCAGCTTCCTTAGCTTCCAGTTCACGAAGCTTATTATTAAGCTCTACTACAGCAGCAGGTTCAATAAATAATGTGGAACCTGTAGATGACTGGTCGTGAATGATACCATTAACATTGCCACGGTATTCCTGCTTAACAGGTACACAATAACGTCCATCCCTCATTGTAATAAGGGCATCCTGAAGATAAGTGTGACCTGACTGGGAATTAATGAGAGATGACAACTGGCTGTGAACACGGTCGTTGGTAATCTTCATCTGTCTTCTTATATTTTTAAGATTAGCAGATGCATCGTCAGCTATTTCATCCTCTGAAATAATACATCTTTCAATGTCATTCTTCAAATTAGTTAAAGGTTCAATAGCCTCAAACATGTCATCAAGACTATCTCTTTCAGCCTCATCATCACGGCGGGAGAAAGTTTTAACTCTTAAGGCAACTTTTAAAAGGGAGTCAATTCTAAGTAATTCTCCGGTGCCAAGAGTACTTCCAATCTCTAATCTTTTAATGGATTCGCCAATATTGTGAATACCTGAGAAAGAAAGGCTTCCTTTCTGCCAGATTCGTGATAAGGCATCACCTGTCTGTTTCTGATTTTCTTTTATTTTATGAATATCGGCAGATGGAACAAGTGCGTGGCAAAGCTTCTTGCCAGGCTCAGAACCTGCCTGATTTTCTAACATTTTTATTATTTTATAGTATTCAAGGGTTTTAAGAACTTTTTCGTTCATGATAAAGCCTCCAATTCTTGTATTTAGATACATAATCAATTATAATAAAGATTGACTGTCAGGTAAAGAAAATCTTAACATTTGGAGGAAAAGATGAGATATATAGAAACATTAAGAGAGGGCGAAAGAATTCAGGAAACATATTTGTGCAGACAGAGAACTACCGCAATGACTAAAACAGGAAAAGAATACGAGAATGTTATTCTTCAGGACAAAACAGGTTCCTTGGACGCCAAGATATGGGATCCGCACTCAATGGGGATAGATGAGTTTGATGCACTTGATTATGTTGAAGTAAATGGTGATGTAACAGTATTTAACGGTCAGACACAGCTTAGTATTAAGCGTGCAAGAAAGATTAGCGAAACAGATGTTGACCCGACTAATTATTTACCATGTACTAACAAAAACATTGACGAAATGATGATGGAATTAACAAAATTCATCGCCGGTGTTAATAACCCTTATTATAAACAGGTATTAACAAAACTATTTATTGACAATACAGAATTTGCGGAAGCATTTAAGAAGCATTCAGCAGCCAAAAGCGTACATCACGGTTTTATTGGCGGCTTGCTTGAACATACATTATCTGTTGCAAAAATGTGTGACTTTTTTGCAAAGCAGTATCCTATTTTAAATAGAGATTTACTTATGACATCAGCTATTTGTCACGATATTGGAAAGGTTTATGAACTTTCAGACTTTCCAATGAATGATTACACAGATGCAGGCCAGTTACTTGGACACATTGTTATGGGTTCAGAAATGCTTGGAAAGATTATGGATTCAATTCCTGATTTTCCGACTAAGTTAAAGAATGAATTGAAGCATTGTATTCTTGCACATCACGGAGAGCTTGAATATGGTTCACCTAAAAAACCGGCTCTTATAGAGGCAATGGCACTTAATCTTGCAGATAATGCAGATGCAAAGATTGAGACAATGACAGAACTTTTAAACAGTAACAGTTCTGCTTCATCAGACCAGTGGTTAGGATATAACAGATTACTTGAAACTAATGTTAGAAAGACAAGCGAATTAAAGTAATAAATAGATAATAATACAAATACGCAATAATTAGCATAAATATGCGAAAAAATATACAGATAATTATTTAAAGGAATTTTCATGATTAAGAAAAATGATATTTTAGATTTAACAATTGAAGATTTAGGCGTAAACGGAGAGGGTATAGGCAAAGTTGATGGCTATACTCTTTTTGTTAAAGATGCTGTAATAGGAGATAAGGTTACAGTTAAGGTTATGAAGGCTAATAAGAACTTTGGTTTTGCAAGATTAATGGAAATTAAGGAGCCTTCAAAGGACAGAGTTTTGCCAAGATGCAATGTTGCAAGACAGTGTGGAGGTTGCCAGATTCAGTGCATTAATTACAATGAACAGCTTAGATTTAAGAAGAATAAAGTGTACAACAACCTTGTGCGAATCGGTGGACAGAGTGATTTTGTAATGAATGAGGTAATTGGAATGGATGAGCCTTTTAACTATAGAAATAAGTCTCAATTTCCAATTGGAATGGATAAGGAAGGAAATATTATTTCAGGTTTTTATGCAGGAAGAACTCATTCTATTATAAATATAGACAGTTGCGACCTTGGCTTAAAAATTGATGGCCGTGATGTAAACAAAGAAGTCATGGATACCGTAAAGGCATTTATGACTAAATATAGAATTGCACCTTATAATGAAGTAACCCACAAGGGCCTGATTCGACATGTACTTATTAGAATTGGCGCAAAAACAAAGCAGATAATGGTTTGCATAATTATAAATGGAAAGAATCTTCCTAATAAAGAAAAACTAACAGAAGAGTTATGTAAACTTGAAGGAATGTATAGCATTTCTCTTAACATTAATACTAAGAAAAGCAATGTGATTCTTGGGGACAAGGTGATTAACTTATATGGCCCCGGATATATTGAGGATTATATTGGAGATGTGAAATTTAGAATTTCTCCATTGTCATTTTTCCAGGTTAATCCGGTTCAGACAGAAAAGCTATACAATAAGGCTTTAGAATATGCTAACTTAACAGGAAATGAAATAGTATGGGATTTGTATTGTGGAATTGGAAGTATATCCTTATTTCTGGCAAAAAAGGCAAAGCAGGTTTTGGGTGTTGAAATAGTACCGGAAGCAATTGCTGATGCAAAAATAAATGCTAAGATAAATAACATCGACAACGCAGAATTTTTCGTTGGAGCAGCAGAGGATGTAGTAACGGAATATTTTGAAAATCACAAAGATGACGAGGAATGTAAGCCGGATGTTATTGTTGTTGACCCACCGAGAAAGGGTTGTGATCATAAGCTTCTGGAAACAATAGTGGAAATGGATCCTGAAAGAGTGGTTTACGTAAGCTGTGACAGCGCAACGCTTGCAAGAGATGTGAAGTGGCTTAGTGAAAATGGTTATAAGTTAAAAGAGGTCACACCTTGTGATATGTTTGGTCAGACAACACATGTGGAGTGCGTGGTTGCACTACATCGGGTCGATATGTAAGAATCCTTGATTTTAGGCACTTTGAGAGCTTTTTTAGGTTTGATAAAAATGGCTCAAATAGGAGAAAAAAGACACTTTCCAATGGAGTTGACGTTTCTGTAGTATTAGATGTGGTGATTGGGAACACACGGTAGTAACGTTCACAATTAAAGAAAAAACAAATATTTACTTCGTAGTAATTAAGACAAAGGATTACTCGTTTTCAGCAATGAAAATGAGCAATCCTTATTTTTTTGAAAGGAGCATTTGAAAATGGAAGAAATTAAGAATGTTAATCTGACACAATTGAAACCTTTTAAAAATCATCCCTTTAGGATTTCTTCACAATCCAAAATATAACGTATATCCAGTCATCGAATTTATTGAAAAGCACATTAGTAAACTTTGCGAAGAAGGTGTTGTATGGGCAGGATATTTTATGTGTCTATAAAAAGATGGATAAAGCAATAGATAATTGAACTTCAAGAGAAAACGTGGTAAAATACAAACCTACAATTATACCATTGGACGGAATTATAAAATAGTATAATACAGAAACTATAACACAGATAAAATGATAAATGGTGCTTTTGGTTAACGATATAAAAAGAAAGGGGAATAAGATATGAGCAGGAGCATAAAGAAATGTTTTGCAGTTATGCTAGCACTCGTTGTTTTCGTGTCGGGGATGAGCAATATGTCATTATCTACATTGGCAGATGATACAATTCAAGAAACAACTGCGATTTCTGAAGAGACAACTGATA
>UMIT01039524.1_pt1 | contig 53285 bp, 40 predicted proteins | sample 1965911 | NCBI WGS metagenome assembly UMIT01 (sample SAMEA4836131, study PRJEB28245) | human gut metagenome | biome: gut microbiome; material: fecal sample | place: Denmark | collected 2008 | reverse complement strand
CGCCGTATCGGCACTTAGAATTATGCGGTATTGCCATAGAAGGCAGGTGCGCCCTGCATGGCGCAGCGTACATCGGCCCAGGCTATCCACAAGGAGGGACTGCTTTTATGAAAGAGATCCGTTGGGAACTGATTTTGATGCCGCTGGTCAGCATTGTGCTGGGCATTTACCTGATCATGCAGCCGGGTGCCGCCACGGTTGCGCTTTGTTCGCTGATTGGCTGGCTGATTTTGCTGGCCGGTGCTGCCGGTGCGGTCAATTCCGTCACCTTCCAGCGCGCCACCTTTATGACTTCGCCTTTGCTGCCGGTCAGCGTGGCAGGCATTATGGTGGGGCTGTTCTTCATTACACGGCCTTACACGCTGGTGGAGATCGTGGGGCTTATCATCTGCATATTTTTGATGATTCAGGGCATGACCAGTATCCAGACCGCAGTCAACCGCAAGCGCTGGGGCGACACCCTGTGGTGGGTGCCGCTGATCATCGGCATTGCCTGTGTGCTGCTGGGTGTATATGCCCTGTTTGCGCCGGGCGCTTCCACCGCGCTGATGATGCGCATTGCCGGTATCATGCTGGCATTCAGCGGCGTGGTTAACATGATCGCCGCGTTCGCCCTCACCAAACAATAACCGTTAAAGCCGCATAAACAAACCGACCGCAGGGGCGAATGAGTTATCGCCTTTGCGGTCGATTTTGTTTGTATTGGGTTGTGGGTGTTATAATTGGAGTGATGCGGCGGCGGGCGCACGATGTGCCCCCCTACGGGTGATTCACGTTTTTCAGCACTCTGCCGAACCAAAATTTGCTTACCCCTCCGCCTTCACATACCACACCCCATCCGGCGCACGGCACAAACGGACGCCAAACACCCGATCCACCGCACCGGTGGCAGCAAGGGCAGCGGAGGTATCGCAGCCAAGCAGGCGGCCGCCGCCCAACAGGGCAATGCGATCCGCATACTGCATGGCCTGGGGCAGCTCGTGCATAACCAGCACCACGGCTTTGCCGCCCGCTGCCACGCTGCGCAGCAGATCCAGCAGCTCAAACTGGGCGCGTACATCCAGAAAGGCACCGGGCTCATCCAACAGGATGGTGGTTCCGCCCTGGGCCAGCGCCATGGCAAGGTACACCCGCTGGCGTTCGCCGCCGGAAAGCGCCCGCACATCCCGATTTGCCCAATCCAGCGTGCCGGTCCGGCGCATGGCCTGCTCCACCGCAGCGGTATCCTGCGCTGTCATCCGGCGGGAAAAGCCCAGATACGGGAACCGCCCATGTGCCACCAGCGCCCGCACCGTGATTCCCGGCACCGGGCGGGACTGCGGCATAAACGCTGCTGTGCGGGCAAACTCTTTGCGGCCATAGCTGGCGATGGAGCGGTCATCCAGCAGAATATTGCCGCTGCGGCAGGGCAGCGTGCACGTCATGGCGCGCAGCAGGGTGGTTTTGCCGCTGCCATTGGGGCCAATCAGCGCGGTCAGCTGGCCGTTTGGGGCGGCAAAGCTCACATCCCGCACCACATCCTGTGCGCCATAGCCCGCACTGACATGCTGTAATTCAATCATACATTCGCCTCCCCCTGCCGTGCAGCAGCAAGCCAAGGAAGAACGGCCCGCCGATGAGGGACAGCAGAATGCCCACCGGCAGTTCAAACGGAGCAAACAGGCAGCGTGCCAGCACATCACACAGCACAACAAAAGCCGCCCCCAGCAGCATGGCCGCGGGCAGCAGAATGCGATGGTTATTGCCCACCAGCCGCCGGGCAATGTGCGGGGCCAGCAGCCCCACAAAGCTGAGCAGCCCTGCAAAGCTGACAGCTGCCCCCGCCAGCAGCGCCGCCGCCAGAATGCCCAAAAAGCGTACTGCTCCGATGTGCAGCCCCAAGGAAGCTGCACTTTGTTCCCCCAGGCATAGCACGTTCAGGTCTGCCGCCAGCAGCAGAGCCAGCAGCGTCCCGGTAATCAGGTAGAGCACAGCGCCTTTCAGCCCGGACAGTGTTACGCCGGACAAGCCGCCCACCAAAAAGTCTGATGCCCCGGCAATCGCATCCGGGTACAATAGCTTGATCGTATTCATGCCCGCGGTCAGCATTCCGCTGACGGCAAGGCCCGCCAACACCAGCGTGGTGCGGCTTACCCCGGCCCCCAGCGCCAGCCCATACACCAGCAGGGCGGCGGCCAGCGCCCCGGCAAACGCCGCAGGCTGTACCGCGTTGGGGTAGGCAGGCCACAAAGCCGCAGCACACAGTGCCGCCAGCCCGGCGCCGGCGTTCACGCCGATCACGTTAGGGCTTGCCATGGCGTTGTTCAGCACGGCCTGCAGCAAAACGCCCGCTGCCGCCAGCGCGCTGCCTGCCAACAGCCCGGCCAGGGTGCGGGGCCAGCGCACATGCAGCAAAACGCGGTAGACGGCGTTTTGGGGATCGCCGCTGCACCATGCCTGCCACAGCTGCAAAGGGGTATAGCCTTGGCTGCCAAAGCAAAGCCCGGCCAAAGCTGCCAGCACCACGGCCAGCGCTAAAACGGTCAGCGCGGCTCCCTGCCTGCGCAGGGTAGGCAGTGTTGCGGGCTGTTTCATGCCAGGGCCTCCAGCTGATCAGCCAGCTGGGGATACAGCAGCGCCGCAAGGGTGCGGTAGCTTTCGCCCCAGCGGGCGTTGGGTTTATAGTGGAACAGCGCTTTATCCAGCAGATAATAATGGCCGCTCTGCACGGCGCTCAGGCCGGACCACGCAGGATTGGCCTGCAGGTTTTCGGCCAGCCAGTCCAGCGCTTTCTGCTGGCTGGCCCCCATGGTAACCACAAAAATGTCTTCCGGGTCATCCGCAATGATGTTTTCCATGCTCAGGTTTTCCAGCAGGCTGTCGTCCGCATCGGCAATGTTTATCGCACCCAAGTCCTTCAGCATTGCGCCGGTCATGTTATCGCTGCCTTTTGCCTTGCAGCCGGAGGAATACGCCCGCAGCAACAGCACATTGGGGGCGGGCAGCTTGGCGTTCTGCACCAGTTCCAGCACATCGGTGATCTGCTGCTGCACGGCAAGGCCGTTCTGCTCATACAAATCCTCGCGGCCTGTCATATCACAAAAAGTGCGCAGCATGGCAAGGTATTCATCAAATGTATTGGTTTTGAAATAGGCGTGCGGCACCCCTGCCTCCTGCAAAAATTCATGCAGAGCCGTCTGCTCACTGACCTCGGCATTCAAAATCACAAAGTCCGGGTTCTGGGCCAGAATTTCCTCGGTGTTGGGGTCCTGATTGGTGCCGATCACGGCAATGTCTGTTCCCAGGTCCAGCCCACGCTCCTTGATGGCATCCTCCGTTGTGGCAGTCAGCGTGCCGCCTGCCAGGGTCCATGCTTCGGCAAAGCTGCCGTACAGGCTGACCACACGGTTCCAGCTCTGCACGGTAACGGGGTAGCCCATGGCATCGGTAAATGTAACGCCGGACTGGGTTTCGGCTGCTTTCGCCGTCTGCTGCGGGGCGGGCGCCTGCACGGCCTGCGGTGCGGCACACCCGGCCAGCAGCAGGGCCGCCAGTGCCAGGGCGGTTATTGCTTTTTTGTACTTCATTTTGTGTTTTCCCTCTATATGCTTTAGGCTTTAGGCTTTATTCCGTGAATACGGGCGTACATGGTGCGGTCCCTGCGGAGTATTTTTCAACCGTTTTAGGCTCCGCCATTTTGCTAACGCAAAAACATTCGGCCGCTTGTTTCACACATAAACATTGGTTAACTCTGTACCCCTGCGAGATGCAGAAACTTTTTGTCAGACTGAATGCTCTGGGTCAGGAATTTGCCATCTTTGAACAGTGCATAGGTTGTAACCGGCGCGGGCGCATTTTGTGCCTGCACCTTACTGGTGATATGAACAGCTTTCAACGGTATCCCGTGCTCTCTTGCGGCTTCTTCCACCCGCGGCACCCAGTAGTAAGTAAACGGGCACTGATCGGTATAATAAAGAACGAACCCACTCTGCTCCACCGCAGGATGCTTGGCGCACGCCTTGAATTTTGGCGGCTCGGCATCTTGTTCAAACGGCAGATACATCAGGTTGATTCCACATTCCGATGTGTCTGCAACAGCAAACCCTTTATATGCCATAAATTTAGGGTCGGAGAGAAATTCGCGTTTTCGTCCTTCTGCGGATAGAATGCACAGCCCTTTTCGCCCCTGCCCTTTTGCATCGTGCACACACTGCTGCAACAGTTCATTGGCGTATCCGTGTCCTTTTAGGGAACCGGATACCCACAAACAATCGATATAAACATATCCGTCCGCCTGAATCGGGACCCATGCGTTTTCTGCCGGGATATACTCAATAAAGCATTTGCCGCGCTCCGTGCTCCGGTAGAAAACCAAACCTTCTGCAAAGCGCTGCTTAAGCCATTCCTTTTTCATCACGCTCTGCTTGCCGGACATTGCACAGCAGATATGTTCTTTCTCAATATTATCCTTTGTAATTTGGATATAATCCATTTGAAAACCCTTTCATGCCTCATGATTCTACCGTGCCCACAATCTCCGGCTTTACTTCTTTATCCTTTCCGTCTGCATAATTTCCTTTAACCTTCTGCGGGTACATTTCCTGCACGGCGGGCAGCTCCCCCAGGCCGCGCAGGGTACGCGCGGGCAAACAGGCAGTCCGGCGCGGCCTGCCGCTTGTGCCGGGTATCTTCAAAAATTTTATTCCACTCGCCGCAAATAGTCAAGGCTTGGGGCGGGGTATCAAAATTCATAGTTCCGCCTCTTAAATTTTTCAAAAACATTTTATTTGTCTGCTCAAATCCGCATTTTCCGCTCGTTATATTCAATAAGCAGGCAAAACGCCTGCCGATGTGTGTGATAAAAAGGAGGTAGCACCGTGCTGTTTACCATGTTTGTATTGTTTTTGTTTGGCTGGCTGTTTTTCCATTCCATCGGGCTGGCACTGCACCTGACCTGGTGCGCAGCCAAAGTGATTGCCGCGCTGCTGTTTGCGGTAGCGCTGCCGGTGCTGCTGGTCTGCCTGTTTGTGGCGGGCGGCCTATTGCTGCTGGTCCCGCTGGGGCTGATCGGCGCTGCTTTCGGCATTTTGAAATTCTGCGCTTAACCTGTTATCTCTCCTCTTAGCTGTCCTCAACAGGGCAGCTATAATTTTTATAACGCGATGTCTTATCTATGAAAAAAAGCTTTGGACGCAGGCTTGTGCGGAGCAAACTGTCCAGGGTGTATACAAAAGACGCATATTTGCTGGTTCGAGCGCGAAAAGCCCGTTTGCCATTCTTTTGTCAGCGCCCTTGAACGCTGTGCTTTTCTCCCTGTGCTACCCGGACGCTGCTACCGTTGTGCCTATAGTCAGAACCCCCGGCTAAGCCGGGGGCTTGAGGAAGCCCTAGAAGGGCATATTACAGACAACGCCCCTCAAGGGGCCTCGAACGGTTCGGCCAACTGTATTGCCGACTCGTGGCAGGCCCCTTACGGGGCGTTTTACTTATGCCTTGATTCACCCTCGTGGGAGTGCCAGTGCTTTAGGACTTCCTCCACCTGCTTGATAAGCTGCTCCTTATTCGGCATATACAGGACATACCGAGAAGCAAAAATCTGGTTTGACAACCCGCCCAAGGCATATTCAGCCGCTACACTGTTCTTATCGGTGCAGAGGATGATGCCGATGGGCGGATTGTCTTCCGGGTCGTTGACCTCTGCGGCATAGTAGTTCAGATACATATTGATCTGCCCGGCAGCTTCGGGTGTGAGTTTTGTGGTTTTCAACTCGATCAGCACATAGGCGTGCAAAATCTTGTTGTAGAACACCATGTCCACATAGTAGTGGGTGTTATTCACAGTGACCCGCTGCTGCGTGCCGACAAACATAAAGCCCCGACCAAGTTCCAGCAGGAAATCTTCGATTTGCCGCACCAAAGCCGCTTCCAAGTCGCTTTCAAGGAACGGCTTTTCCTCCGGCAGGCCTAAAAATTCAAACACATACGGGTCTTTGATGATGTCCTCCGGCTTGGCGTAGTCCGCACCTTTTTCAGCCAGCGCCAAAACCTGCTCTTTGTTGGCATCACCGCGGGACAGGAGCAGACGCTCAAACAAAGAACTATCAATCTGCCGCTTCATCTCACGGACAGACCATCCGGAATTGGCTGCTTCTTTTTCGTAGAAACTGCGTTTATCCTTATCAGAGATGGACAGCCGTTCGCAGTAGTGCGACCAGCTCAATTTGCCAGACACCGTCTGGCAAATTGGGTAGTTCAAATATAGCAGACGCATATTTTGCAGATTGGAGCGCGAAAAGCCCCTGCCTAATTCTTTTGTCAGCGCCTTTGAAAGCTGCAGCAAGGTTTTTTCACCGTACGCCGCCCGGACGCTGTCGTTCTGCTCGTAGCGGACGATGACTTCACCGATTTTCCAGTAGGTTGACAGCAGTTCCTGATTGACCTGCTGAGCTACATTTTTGCGGGATGTCTCCAGCAATGTGCGAATCTCGCTCACTACCGGGGCAAGAGTTTGCGCGGCGGGGGTTACAGGTTTGTTCCCCATCAGTCGTTGTCCACCTTTCTGCCAAGCACTGCACATGAGGGCAAAACTTCAGGAAATTTATTGATTTCAAGTATAACATGCCGCCGCCAAACGGGAAGTGCCGCAAAATTAAAGGAATCTTGAATAAGTACATAGTGCGGCAGTTATCTGCAATGACCCACGCCATAAGATTAGCATCCCGAATGTAAATTTTTTAATTTATTGACATTTTCTCCAAATCACGATATAGTAATAGTAGAAAACGACTTGGGAGGGATACTGGATGCCGAGCGATTACCAAAAGCAAATAAAAGAAATTTTTGGCACAGCTGATTTGGATGAATTGCGAGAACTTGCAAAGACGCTGAAAATCAATGATCCAAATCCGCGCAATGCGGGTCGCAAGGCGCAGCTTACCCCCGACCAGATCGTAGAGGTTTTGGAACTGCATAGAAAAGGCATCGGCAACACCGAGATTGCAAAACAGTTCGGCGTGTCGCGCCAGACCATATATAAGTATATCTATAATGCCGAGCATTTCAGCAAGGATCCGGATTTCACCATGCGGATGAACTTTATGAATGGTCAGCAGCTGTGTACGGTCATCGACGTCGATTTCAAGCACGAAGTTGTCCGCATGAAGAACTACACCGACCGAATCCCTTTGCGGGCGTTTGGCGTTGTAGAAAATCCGTCCTGGGCAGATTTTGAAGAATTTTTGAAAGAAAGATGCCTGCCCGCCAGCCGAGCCGGTCTGAAAGGCATTCTTCGGGAGATGGATGTTCCTTTCTTTGATCCGCTGCTGATTATTGAAAAGACCAATGGGCGTATGGCTGGGGACAACCAGTGGGTGCAGATGATCCGTAACATCGCTGCGTAAGGAGGGCTCTATGGAAATGATTGATTTAAGCAGGCTTGAGCCACAAGAAACGCTGAATCATACATCCAAGGGAAATCAGTTGAAATGGAAATGTTATGGATACTGGTACAAGGCTGACCACATGGGGTATGAGGGGCTGGCGGAAACAATTGTTTCCGCACTGCTAGGCAAGTCAACCGTTAAGTACCCCTTTGTGGCTTATGAGTACTCGCAAATCAAATACAAAGACCGAGTTTACAGTGGCTGTAAAAGCGCTGATTTTCTCGCGGACGGCTATGACCTTATTCCATTGGAAAAGCTGTATCGAAAATTTACCGGCGGGAGCCTTGCAGTAGATACAGCGCATCAAGGGGAAATCAAGAATCAGATAAAATTTCTGGTAAACTTCGTTGAACAGACAACCGGACTGCAAAACTTTGGACAATATCTGACCTCAATGTTGGAGATTGATGCGTTCTTCCTAAACGAAGATCGCCATACCAATAATATTGCCGTTCAATACAACGCTGCGGACAATACCTATGCGCTATGCCCCCTATTTGATAACGGCTTGTCTCTTTTGGCAGATACCAATATGGATTTTCCCTTGGAAAGAAGCTTAGAGGATTGTCTAAAAACCGTTGAAGCCAAGCCTTTTTCGAGATATTTTGACGAACAGTTAGATGCTGCTGAGGAATTATACGGCATACAGCTTCACTTCAACTTTAGCACAAACGATGTAAAGGCGCTCATCGATAGCTATCGAACCGTCTATAGCCAAGAAATTTGCGACCGCTGTGAAGCCCTTATCCGCCGCCAGATGCGCCATTATGGGTATCTTGTTAAATAGACTTGGGCATAAGCTTGGGGGCAAGCCGCAGGACAAGATAAAGGACAAATCATACACAAGGCCCACAGGCTGGATATAAGATCTAGCCTGTGGGCTTTTCATCTTCCTTGCAATGATATCAAACCGTCTGACTTTTGAATTATTCATATCTTGCCCCATAACAACCAATAAAAATACATCTTGATCTTTTTTATGTGTTTCAATTGCTTTTTAACTATAAATGCTCAATGCCGCGGCTTGATTTTCCGCAAATAAGTTTGAATTTCCGTCTTTTTTTATGATTTTTCAGGGAAAGTATGCTATAATATGTTAAATTGGTTGTCCTTTATCTTTGAATGATAGTATATTGCCGAAGGAGAATCGCTATGGCTGTCAGATACAATAAACTTTGGAAAATCTTAATCGACAAGAAGATGAGAAAAAAAGACTTGCAAGAAGCGGCACACATTACGCATTATCAGATGATGAAACTTGCAAGAGATGAAAATATAACTACCGAAATTATCGGTAACATTTGCAAGGCACTTAACTGTACGCCCGATGAAATCATGGAGTTTTATGACGCATAAGCTGAGTAGAGTATGCTTTATGTGACACAAACTTTACCATAATTAGGATGGGTGTAGAAAAATGGAGCTTATAAACAATACTACAAAGACTCTGAAAGACGATTTGTCCATGGAAATCAAGCAAGGCAGCAAGCTATCCATTGCAGCAGCCTGCTTTTCTATTTATGCCTTTCAGGAATTGAAGGAACAACTGTCCCAAATCGAGGAGCTTCGTTTTATCTTTACATCTCCAACCTTTGTCACAGAGAAGGCAAAAAAGGAAAAGCGAGAATTCTATATTCCGCGCTTAACCCGTGAACGAAATCTTTACGGTACTGAATTTGAAATTAAGCTCCGCAATGAATTGACCCAAAAAGCTATTGCACGAGAATGTGCAGAGTGGATTAGGCAGAAGGTCACTTTCAAATCAAATGTCAGTGACAAATCTATTCAGGGACAAATTGTAGTCGACAGCGTAGGCTATACCCCCATCAACAACTTTACTACGGTTGAACTCGGCTGCGAAAAAGGCAATGTAATCAGTACCACAATTGTAAAGGACGAGTCCCTTGCCCGCACTTTGCTTGCTGACTTCAATGAAATCTGGAACGACAGCAAGGTGCTTCAGGTCGTCACAGATGAGGTGATCGACAGCATCACGGCTGCCTATAATGAGAACTCGCCCGATTTTATTTACTTTGTGACTCTCTACAATATTTTCAGCGAGTTTTTGGAAGATGTGTCCGAGGATGTTTTGCCAAACGAGGCAACCGGCTTCAAGGAAAGCAAGATTTGGGGGATGCTCTACAACTTTCAAAAGGATGCCGCTCTCGCCATCATAAACAAACTCGAAAAATACAACGGCTGTATTCTTGCAGACAGCGTTGGTCTCGGTAAAACCTTCACTGCGCTTGCCGTTATAAAATATTACGAAAACCGTAACAAATCTGTTCTGGTGCTCTGCCCCAAGAAGCTGACGAATAACTGGAACACCTATAAAGAAGAAATTTGAACTGGTACAGCAGATGAAATCTCTACAAAAGAAGACGGAGACGTTATGAAATCATTTGAACTGAAACCAACAGAAGAAAACCTACTTTCTACATACAAGAACGACCAGATTGGAAGAAATACGGATATCCATGCGTTTGTGGATATACTGAACTCTTTGGAGGATTCCTGCTCGATTGCTCTTGATGGTGCATGGGGAAGCGGTAAGACCTTTTTTGTCAAGCAGGTAAAAATGGTTTTAGAATCCTGTTCGCCAATAAAATCAAAGAGTGAATACAGAGATGAGGTCAAAACTGTCTGGAAAAACTATCACAGCGACAAAGAACCAGAATTTCAAGCGCAGCTTTGTGTTTACTACGATGCGTGGGAAAATGATAATGATGGAGACCCTATCTTATCTCTGGTATACTCCATTCTTCAACAGGTAGATGAGGAAACGCCTTTTCCGAAAGACAATAAAATTTTTGAAAAGGTAGCGGCTCTGGCAGATTGTATTACTGGAAAAAGTACAACAGCAGTGCTGGAATCAATGAAATCTGATAGTGTTCTTGATGATTTACGGAAAAGCAAGAGTATTCACAGTACAATTGTGGAATTTTTAGACCACTTACTTGAAGAAAGAGCAGACCGTTTGGTTGTCATTATTGATGAGCTTGATCGTTGCAAGCCTAACTATGCCGTGCAACTTTTAGAAAAAATCAAGCATTATTTTGATAATGAACGAATCACATTTGTATTTGCTGTGAATTTGCAAGAACTTCAACATACAATTTCAAATTACTACGGAAATGCGTTCGATTCGTGCAGATATCTTGATCGCTTTTTTGATTTGAGAATTTCGCTTCCACCAGCCAATATGTACCGATACTATCAAAGCATCAATTTCCAAAGCGACTACTATATGGTAGATGTTGTGTGTAAAAAAATTATCGAGCTGTTCCATTTTTCTCTTCGTGAAATTTCAAGATATCTAAAAGCCATAAGAATTGCAGAATATGAGTTAACGCACAATGACGGAAGATTTAGCTTTAGTGATCCGGAAGGGTTAGCTACACAATTTTGTACACTATATATGGTTCCACTTCTGATTGCTTTAGAGATAAGCGATGTGACTTCATATAATCAACTAATTTCAGGACATAATCCAGAGAAACTGATAGAATTACTTGAATGTATGGATTCAAAGTATAAAGGTCATTTTAGCGAATTGCTTTCAAGAAACGAAATATATAATACTGCACCGGAATCAGAGCAGCAAGGAAAAGAAATCGTAACAATAAAAGAAAAAGCAGTTGCTGTATATAAAGCAATTTTCGTAAAAGATTATACAAGTTATGATTATCATTGTTTCGTTGGAAATTGCAAATTTAATGCAGAGACAAAAACGTTTTTGCTAAGATTGGTCAGTCTGCTATCAAAATATTCAAAATATGAATGAGGGAGAACGTTGAAATGGAAACTCTAAAAATGCACAGCCTTGACGGTGTACAGCGCAACATTGAGCTGATCGGCGAGCTGTTCCCCAATGCAATTACCGAGGTAAAACGTGACGGCAAGGTGGAACACGCCATTGATTTTGACGTTCTGCGGCAGGAGCTTTCCGATTCCATCGTGGAGGGTCGGGAAGAGCGTTACCAGTTTACATGGCCGGACAAGAAAAAGGCGATGTTGGCGGCCAATGCGCCCATTACGGCAACGCTGCGTCCGGTGGTGGCCGACAGCTTTGGCAAGGATGGCACACCCGGCGGTTTTGACAGTGAGAACCTTTATATCGAGGGCGATAATCTGGAAGTGCTGAAGCTCTTGCAGGAAACCTATCTGGGCAAGGTCAAGATGATCTACATTGATCCGCCGTATAATACGGGTAACGATTTTGTCTATGAGGATGATTTTGCCCAGAGTGCGGCGGACTATATGAATAATAGCGGTCAGTATGATGAAGAAGGCAACCGCCTTGTGACCAACACCGAGAGTAATGGGCGTTTTCACACGGATTGGCTCAATATGATTTATCCACGCCTAAGACTAGCAAAAGATTTGCTTGCAGATGATGGTGTTATTTTTATTTCGATTGATGATAATGAACAAGAAAATCTAAAGAAATGCTGCGATGAAATTTTCGGTGCGGATAATTTTATAGCTCAAATGGTTTGGCAAAAGAGAACTTCTCCCGATGCAAGAAGAATTGTTAGTGCAGGACATGAATATGTGCTTGCATATATAAAAAATTCGGAGATAGGTCATGAAGTGTTAAATCCGTTGCCGTTTGATGATGCGGATTATGCGAGATATAAGAACCCGGACAATGATCCAAATGGGCCGTGGATTTCGACTGATTGTACTGCGCAAGGCGGACATGGTACAAAAGATCAATTCTATGATATGGTAACTCCAGCGGGCCGTGTTGTAAAACTACAAGAGGGTCTGTGCTGGAGGTATACGAAAAAAAGAATGGAAGAAGAGATAGCGGCAGGGCATATTTGGTTTGGTTCGGATGGAAACGGTGTTCCGAGAAAAAAGACATATCTTGCAGATAGAGCAGGAAAAACCATGTGGACATGGTGGCCAAATACAGAAGTTGGACATACGCAAGAGGCAACTAAAGAAATTGCGACTCTTTTGGGGCAATCAGGAATAATGGATTTTCCGAAGCCAATTCGATTGATGAAAAGAATAGTTCATATAGCTTCAAAGAAGGATTCGATTATTCTCGACTTTTTTTCTGGTTCCGCCACAACTGCTCATGCTGTAATGAAACTGAACGCCGAGGATGGCGGGCATCGTAAGTTTATTATGGTGCAGTTGCCGGAAAAAACAGATGAAAAGAGCGAAGCCTATAAAGCCGGTTATAAAAACATCTGCGAAATCGGCAAGGAACGTATTCGCCGTGCGGGTGCAAAAATCAAGGAAGAAGCAGGGCTGGCTGCGCAGAATCTCGACACCGGTTTTCGCGTTTTGAAGTGCGACACCTCCAACATGAAGGATGTCTACTATAACCCTGCGGAGTATGAGGTCAATATGTTCTCCCGCCTTGAGGATAACATCAAAGAGGACAGAACGCCGGAGGATCTGCTGTTCCAAGTAATGCTCGATTTGGGTGTGTTGCTCTCCAGCAAAATCGAGGAAACCACCATAGCCGGCAAGAAGGTGTTCAATGTGGAGGACAACTACCTGATTGCCTGTTTCGACAGCGATGTTTCGGAGGAAACCATCAAAGCCATTGCCAAACAGAAACCTTACTACTTTGTCATGCGCGACAGCTCCATGGCAAGCGACAGCGTAGCCACCAATTTCGACCAGATTTTCGCCACCTATAGCCCCGAAACCGTCAGGAAGGTACTGTAAAATGCTGGGATTGTATGAAAGAGACTATTCTGAATTGACCCAAGAAGAAATAAAGGAAAAAGAAAAGGTAGATGCCGAAGGTGGTCATGTGATAGGCGCGAAATTCGGTAGAAGGAATTTCTTTTACAAGTACCCCAAGGCAGTGCGGCATAATATGAGCCTGTTCCCTAACAATTACATGGACATCCAACTTTTGAAAGATGAATCGGAATTGGTAAATCAATGTGATGGGTTTGAAACACTGTTAAACAATACTTCTATCACAGAGCTGGATATTAAGCGATATATCCAGAACAATGGCTTCTATCATATTCCGGCATCTATTTTTAAGCATTATGATTTTGGACATCATGAAGCAGCTTTGTTCAAGGAGTTCCCATTAGGAACAAAGTATATTGCGGATTATCTTCTTGTTGGACGGGCATCTGGTGGTTGGCAGTTCATTTTTGTTGAATTTGAAAATCCGTATGGGCGCATTACCTTGGCAGATGGAAATCCTGGTGAAGTGATTAGAAAGGGACTGAATCAAATTGACGAGTGGAAACCTTTTATCGAAGGTTGTTATTCAACTTTATCTGCCGAATTTGAAAAATATACTGTGCAGGCCCTGCCGAGAGAATTTACAAGATTGGATTCTACAAGAATGCATTATGTAGTTGTTGCAGGTCGTAGGGCTGATTACAATGAAACAACACGCTTGTTCCAGCGCAGAAGTGAAGCAGAGCGTAATATCAAGATTTTACATTACGATAATATTCTTGACGATGCTCGGAACTTAATTGGGGCAAAAACTTACTAAACGGGTGGTGAGAAAATGAAGTTTAATTTTAAGATACAGCAATACCAAACCGATGCGGTTGACGCTGTAGTCAATGTCTTTGCAGGGCAGCCGTACAGCAGCGGCGTGTCTTATATCCGCGACACCGGAACCTTGAACCAAAAACCGCAGCAGCTGAGTTTTTTGGCGCTTGCTGACAACCCAGAAAAAATGGAGTTGGAAGATTTGCTGCGCGATTCCGGTTATAAAAACGAGGTTGTGGCGCTTTCCGATGATCAACTTTTGCAAAACATCCACACACTGCAAAGCCAGAACAACATCAACCTCTCTCCGGAGTTGGTAAACGACATGGGGCGTTGCAGCTTGGACATTGAGATGGAAACCGGCACCGGCAAAACCTATGTCTATATCAAAACCATGTTCGAGCTGAACAAGAAGTACGGCTGGAGTAAGTTTATTGTGGTCGTTCCCTCCATTGCGATCCGTGAGGGCGTGAAAAAGTCTTTTGAGATCACCACCGACCATTTTATGGAGTATTACGGCAAAAAGGCGCGCTTCTTCATCTACAACAGCTCCAACCTGAACCAGTTGGATAACTTTTCGAGCAGCTCCGGCATCAATGTGATGATCATCAACACGCAGGCATTTGCCTCCTCTCTGAAAGAGGATGGCAAGAGCAAGGAAGCCCGTATCATCTACTCCAAACGAGATGAGTTCGGCTCCCGCCGCCCGATTGATGTCATCAAGGCAAACCGCCCTATCATCATCTTGGACGAGCCGCAGAAAATGGGCGGCGATGTAACGCAAAAAGCGCTGAAAAACTTTAACCCGTTGTTCTCGCTCAACTATTCTGCCACCCACGCAAAGCATCACAATCTGGTGTATGTGCTGGATGCGTTGGATGCCTTCAACAAACGGCTGGTCAAGAAAATTGAGGTCAAGGGCTTTGATGTCAAGAACTTCCGCGGCACGGACAGCTATTTATATTTGGAGCAAATCGTACTTTCCAGTAAAAAGCCGCCGATGGCAAAAATTGAACTGGAAATTGTCTACAACAAGTCCATCAACCGTGAAACCCGTATTCTTGGCGTCGGCGATGACCTCTACTATGCTTCACAGGAAATGGAGCAGTACAAGGGCTATACGATTTCCGAAATTGACCCGCTGCGCAGCACCGTGACCTTTACCAACGGTGAGGTTATCAAGGCCGGCGATGTGGTGGGCGATGTTTCCGAAAAGGATATGCGCCGCATTCAGATTCGTGAAACGATTTTGTCGCATTTTGAAAAAGAAGAAAAGCTGTACAACATGGGCATCAAGTGCCTGTCCCTGTTCTTTATTGACGAGGTCGCCAAGTATCGCCAGTATGACGCTGACGGCAATGAGGTTCTGGGCGAGTACGGTCAGATGTTTGAGCAGGAGTACATCAATGTTCTGAACGAGTATACAACCCTGCTCGATACGCCGTATCAGAAATATTTGAAGTCTACTTGCAGTGATGTCAGCCGTGTACACAAGGGATATTTCAGTATTGATAAGAAAACTGGGCGCAGCATTGACAGCCAGCTCAAGCGCGGTAGCGAGTTCTCCGATGATATTTCGGCGTATGACCTGATTCTGAAAAACAAGGAAAGGCTGCTGTCTTTTGAGGAGCCCACGCGGTTCATTTTCTCCCACTCTGCGCTGCGTGAGGGCTGGGACAACCCGAATGTGTTCCAAATCTGCACGCTGAAGCATTCTGACAGTAATACCGCAAAACGGCAGGAAGTCGGTCGTGGTCTGCGGCTTTGCGTCAACCAAAACGGCAACCGTATGGATGTGCAGAGCTGCGGCGACAGCGTGCATGAAATCAACACCCTGACCGTTATTGCCAGCGAGAGCTACAAGACCTTCGTTGAAGACCTGCAATTGGATATTAAAACGGTGCTTTATGACCGACCCACGGTTGCTACGAGTGAGTACTTCAAGGGCAAGTATGTCAAGGTAAACGATGTGCCTACGCTGATTGACCGTGAGAAGGCCGATGCTATCGAGTTCTATCTGATTCAGAACGGCTATGTGGATATGAAGCGCAGAGTCACGGACAAGTATCGCCGAGATGTCGCAATGAATCAGGTTGCGGAGCTGCCCGATGAGCTGAAACCTATGTCCGAAGGGATTCATACGCTTGTTCAGGCGGTTTACGATGACAGCGTTCTTAAGGATATGTTCACCGATGGTCATGAATCGAAGGTGAAGGAAAATCCGCTGAACGAGAATTTTGCCAAGAAAGAGTTTCAGGCTTTGTGGCGTGAAATTAACCACAAGTATGCCTATACGGTGGAGTTCGACAGCGCCGAGCTGATTCGCAAGGCCATTGCCCACATTGATGAAAAGCTGTTTGTTTCGGAGCTGCAGTATACGACTACCATTGGACGCCAAAAGGCGAACATGAATGAGTACGAAATTGACCGCGGCGATTCTTTCACGGGCGAAAAGACCCGGACACAAACCCTCAAGCACGCAGAAACAAGCCAGATCAAATATGACCTGATTGGCAAAATTGCCGATGGCGCAAAGCTCACACGCAAATCGGCATCTGCCATCCTGCAAGGTATCCGTGCCGACAAGCTCTATATGTTCAAGAACAACCCGGAGGAGTTTATTTCCAAAGTGATCCGGCTGATCAATGAGCAGAAGGCCACTATGATTGTGGAGCATATCTCCTACAATACCATTGAGGGAGAATACGACAGCTCTATCTTTACGGCAGAAAAGGCCACCCAAAGCTTTGATAAGGCGTTTCTTGCCAAGAAGGCAATTCAAGACTATGTGTTTACCGATGGCTCTGCCGACAAGAGCATTGAGCGTAAGTTTGCCGAAGATTTGGATGCTGCGGAGGAAGTTTGTGTCTACGCCAAGCTGCCCCGAACCTTCCAGATTCCCACGCCGGTAGGCAACTATTCGCCGGACTGGGCAATCGCATTCTACGAAGGCACCGTCAAGCACATTTTCTTTGTGGCAGAAACCAAAGGTACGATGGAAACACTGGAACTGCGACCCATCGAGCAGGCAAAAATCTCCTGCGCCAAGAAATTGTTCAACGAGATGTCTACCAGCCATGTCGTATACCATGATGTTGACAGCTACCAGAGCCTACTGAACATAATGAATTCAATATGATGTGATAAGCCTCTTACCACTATGTAAACTAAGAGACCTAGCTGGTCTTTTGTTTGTATACAGCCAAAAAATCTGCGGCAACTGCTATAATCAAGAGTACCTTGGATATGTATTCGTAGATGCGATGGGAAACCTGATCCAGCCGGATTCCGTGACGACAGGCTTTCCACAGCTGCTGAAAGAGAACGGTCTGCGCAGGATCCGATTCCACGACTTGCGCCACTCCTGTGCCAGCCTATTGCTGAAAGAGGGCGTACCGATGAAGCAGATTCAAGAGTGGTTGGGCCACAGCGATATTTCCACCACAGCCAACATTTACGCACATCTGGATTCGCAATCCAAGAACCTCAGCGCCCGGACGATGGCAAACACGCTGACATTGCCGAAAGCGCCGAGCGTAAAAGAATGGTAAGGTAAAAAGATACGCCCCGGCATCTGTCCGAGTAAGGACGGATGCTGGGGCGATATTGTTTGGTTTTAGTTTTGGGGTGTAAAATCGAATACATTAACAAGGCTTACTTTAATACTTTGATTCTAACAATATATACGCTTCTATTCGATTTCTCGTCTTGTCTAGAACCATCATTTTGCTGTGTGGCTGTTCTTTCGGTGTAGCTTGTTATGTAGTTGACTGCTTTCAACCTATCAAGTAGTTGTTTTATGCCGTTCTTCCAAGGCACGGTCACTTGATTCCGTTGAGTTCGATTAGACAGAAGATTAAAGGGGGGCTCCATATTTGCAAAGCACTTCTCGAAATCATCCCCATTTAATATTTCGAGATGCGAGAGTAAGAAGTTCTCACGCTCACCATCACTTAGAAGTTGCCATACCTCTTCAAATTCATCGTGATTTACAGAAATCTCCAGTTCGTCTACCTTGTCAGCAATTTGGGCATTTAAATACTTTTGATAATAAGAATCAAACAAGGTTTGTCGATATTGCGATTCAAGGCGCGGATCCAACAAAAGTTCTTGGAAAAGATTCTGATCCATTGGAACGGAATTCAACTCAGAAAATGCAGCTGCTTGGTTTTGCAAAATAAACTTTGCTTGTAAAGACGGATATTGTTTCTTTAGTTCTTTCATTTGATCAGGCGTAAAAGGAATGTGGCGATAATCAATCAAGATAGAAACATTTTCTTCTGCAATTTGGCTTAGAGGAACATCAAAGGGATCAAATCTCAAATGTGGAATGAGAATAGGAAATGCTTCATTATCACTGGTCTTAATAAAATCTTGGATGAAGCTATGAGGAACATTATCAGTATTCGCTTTTCCTAATTCTGCGCTCGCGCTTACCATGAAAGAAATTAACTTAGGCGTAAAGTTAAATGCATTCTTGTAAATAAGGATATTTTCCCATATTGGCTTAAGCTTTTGATTCCCAAGGATGAAATCCCAAATTTGGCGAACTGAATCAGGCGATTCCTGCAACCGATCACTACAGCAAGATTCCAGATTACTGATACACATATTTTCATGTTCAATTAACTTCTGACAGAGTGCAATGTTGGGGAAGATTCTGTCGATTAAATCAACAACAGCGTTCTCGTTCTCCAAATTGTTTTCCTCTCTAAGAATCACATTTTCCACATAGAAGGTACAATTCTCTTGGATATAAAGTAAAAGAGGATGATATCCCAGAGAACAGACTGTTGTGTAATTTTGAGTTTTTAGATGGGCTACACGGTCAGCGTCAACAAACCGGACAACATTAGAAATCATTGCTACATTGATTTTATAATGATTATGCTCAAATGTGTACTCTAATACACTTCCGGATACATTTTCGGTTGCGAGATCTTCAAAATGAACATCGAAAATACTGATAGCTTGGATTAACGTATCAGAATCCAATCCACTCAGTTTTTGAAGAATATCTTTATGCTTATTGAAAAATTCAGTTACTTCGCTGTCTGAATTCATTAAAACAAGTTGGTCACTTGACAGACAAGAAAGCATCGTTGAAAGATACTCAATTTGTCGTTCGTATGTCAACACCGGATTTTCCGCGATAAATTTCCACATTTTAGGCCAGCTCGTGGATAGCAACTGAATAAAAAGGTCTTTATATTTTGTCGTGTTAAAAAATGTGTCAATAAACTCCCAGCTTTGTTTTGTTTCATCGGAAAGTTGGTTAATAAAAGTGTCACGTTTATCCGTATTCAAATCAGACGATAGCAGATATTCCAAAAGATTGTAATTATAAATTTCTTTCTGCTCAAACTCATATGGCTGCAATTTGTTGACAATGTTTGAGGTCTTTTCCAAATGATAACTTGGTTCTAAAAGTGTGTGGGTTTTGACAGCCAAAATAAAATTCATATCATCATTAGTGATACTACTTCCCTTAAAATAATTGATGTAATATATATACTTCTCATCAATATAGCCTCTCCGGAGCAGGAATACCAGCAACTGATTTTTGCGGACATCTTCTGAAAGCACCACAGATGCACCATACTTTTCAATCAATTCGCACAAAGAGAGCTTCGAAATATCATGTAATTGCTTTTTGGCATTTTCGACATTAGCTTTTTGTTCGGATATCCTATTTTCCCCTGCATACCGAAGGTATTGCCAACGTTCGTAATATGGTTGAAAAAAGCTAGAATCTTTCTGTTCGTATCTAGAACTATATGACTTATAAAAGTAGATTTGCTGTTGGTCTGCTTTCGTTAAAACTGAAAAATCAAAATCAGCTTGCATAAAGGAGTCATATGAATACTGTCCAATCTCCATTATTTGCGCGTTTCCAACGGCTGCATAAAGCATGGCAACTTTTAGTTCTTTAACATTTTGAAGATTATCTTGCCGGATTTTTTCTAGAATTTCACTTGAATTAGAAATTTCTTTATTCAGCAATGTCGTTTCATGGTTGACAAACCGTATCTTATCTTCAAATGCTCGCTTTACAATACCTTGCTCTTTTTGAAGCTCAGCAAATTCTTTGGGGTACAGGTTCTTGAACACCATCAAAGCCATCATAGACTCATCGGAAAGTTCAAGATTTGGCTCTGCCTGCAATGTGTTTTTATAAATGATGAACTCATTATATATATTCTTCAAAATGCGCATGTCCGAAATGAAGGGGGACACATCGTCAATAAAGGACGGAGATATATTGTACAAGAATTCTTTCTTCTTAGATGCCTCCAAGCGTTTTGACAATTCTTCGCCAGAATTTGTTGAGTTAATAAATGGTACAATCGGAATGAGGAAGTCAAAAAATTTCGTTCGGTCTTCATTTGAAAAGATATCGTCCCTCACTGCATAAATGAACACTACAGGATCTTTGATTTCATCATCATTATTCAGCAAAGTGTTCAATTCACGCAAACGGACAAAAATTGCAGCATCGTTTAGCCGATCCAAATCCTCGAAGAAAACATATCTATACCTAGTTTCTTCAAAGAAATATACGATTTCATCCATGTTTTTGTTGAAAATAGATTCCTTGGATTCTTCATCGCCTTCTACGTTTGCTTTTGCAGAGATGGAGATAGAGGAAATCTTCATTCGCGAAAACGCGGGATAGAAACACCACGCAATAGAACCCAGTACTCCTGTAAATAGAATGGCAAAAGCAACTATGGCAACTTTTGCGGGTAGCGTCGAAAAAGGCCATGTTTCATAAAGGATGTTGGTCACATTGATTACATGGTCAGGCGCAAAAATAAAACCCAATAGTAACAAAAAAATTGAAATCAGCACTAAATTACGCCATGCAATAAGTTTTCCACCTTTGTGTAGCTTACGATACCGGCTTTGTGGAATTTTTGTATGGGGAACTTTGTAGAAAAGTTGCTTCAAAATTCCTGTTTCAATTTCATCTGGCTTTAAAGCAACACTGTGGGATGAGTCACTTCCCTCGGTTTTGCTCTCGATGAAAGTAGCCATGGAAATACGTAGGCTTTTCTGCTGAGCATCAGCATGACTTTTCAGATATGAATTAATAATGCTACTTTTACCTGCACCGTAAGGACCACAAAGAGCAACATTTCGAATCCGTCTATTTTTCAAAGCCCAATCCAAGGCATTAAGATATTCACTCGTGTTATCGATGCTGTCAAGCGGAGCTAAATCAGAGAAGTCTGTCGGAATTACAGAATCGTCTTTTTTAGTGAAGACATTGCGAAGGCGTAACAAGATCTTTTTTAACGGCTCCATCAATCAAAGCACTCCTTTCTTTTGTATGTACTGTTTTATTCTAAGTTATTCAAATGAAACATGAAGTGTCTTGCCCATGCAAGAAGCCATTTTTTGCAGAAAATCCAACGAGGGATTTGCATTCCCGTTTTCAAAACGCGAAATGTTTGCCTGCGCAGTTCCCATTTTCTCGGCCAACTGTTTTTGAGTTAACCCGGCAGACTTCCGACTTGCGATTGCAGCGCGGATAGCTTCATACTGAGGACCAAGCTGATCGTACTCGGCTTTGACTGCGGGATTTTCAGAAAAAGTTTTGTTTTTGATGCTATTATAGTTCATCGGAAAGACCTCATCATACTAAATCAATAAAACTGTCTGATAAAATCATATCGTATAAGATATATTTTGTCAAACAGTAAACAGAATGCATAGAAAGTTCAGCGGTCAGTGCTAATTTGTGCCCAACCCAAACAGCTGGTTCTTGTGCAGTTTCATGAATAGCTATCTACTGAAATTAATGGTATGATTTGTACCGAACCCGAAAATCACTACTTTAAAATAAAGGGGAGATGCCTATAAGAAAAGCATCGAAATTTTGCAAAGCGGCAATAAAAAATCACTACCCAATGTGAAATCGAGTAGTGATACTTGGCGCAGACGGTGGGATTCTCCCGCGCCCTTGCAACAGTCCGCAGGACTGTTGCAGCCCGGCGGGACGCAAAGCGCCGGGCACGGGTTGTTCGAATCCCACCTTGCAGCCCTTGCATAGTTTGCTGCAAAAATAAAAAGCAGCACCCCGCAAGGTGCTGCTCTTGGCGCAGACGGTGGGATTCGAACCCACGTGGCATTGCTGCCAAATTGATTTCGAGTCAATCTCGTTACGACCGCTTCGATACGTCTGCTTATTTAATTTTTATCGCACCGCCCCGCATAGCGTTTGGAAAAATGCGAGATTTCGATGCAAGATAACGATGAAAGGTTGGGTACACGACACCCGATAAAGCCCGCCGTTATGGGATTTCCTGCGGACAAGGTGACCTGTTGGATGCAAACTTTCGAGTCAATCTCGTTACGACCGCTTCGATACGTCTGCCTATTTAGTTTTTATCGCACCGCCTCGCACAGCGTTTGGAAAAATGCGAGATTTCGATGCAAGATAACGATGAAAGGTTGGGTACGCGACACCCGACAAAGCCCGTCGTTATGGGATTTCCTGCGGACAAGGTGACCTGCCGGATGCAAACTTTCGAGTGCTCCCTCTTACGACCTCTTGGGGAATGCTCCATGTTCTGGGTTCCTGCCGGATACTAAATTAGTATAGCAAAAATGCCGTCCCGCGTCAAGATGCGGGGCGGCATAATTCCTGTATACTGGGGGATATCTCATGTGCATCAGAACAAATGCTGTTTCTGCACTGGGCCGGGGGCAAAGGGGGTATCCTCGTGGTGGCGCACCACGGTCACCTCACGAGTCTTTTCCTCCACATGGCCGTTGGCTTTGGGCACACTGTAAAAGCTGCGGGTAATGTTATAATAGCCGCGCATGTGCTGCACCAGGTATTCGGCCACAGCGGGCAGGCAGTCGGTATCCTCAATGTTTTCATAGTTATAGTCTGCGTACAAAAATGCCGTGTGCTCCCCCTTGCAGACCAGCGTGATTCCCGCTTCGTTCAGATGCAGTTCATCCACAGCACACTGCTTCAGGCCGCTCAGGCCGCTTTCGCTGGCAAGTTGGGTGGCGCGGCGGCGCATAGCCAATGGAACGGACTGCGGGTCCAGCGCTTCGTTGCCGCGCTGGCCGATCTCCAGCAGGATGTCCCGCATCATGCGGCTTTCCAGCAGCGGGCGGATCTTTTCCTTCGCGCGGGCTTCCTCGGTTTTTGCCTGAATTTTTTGCAGCAGTCCCATTCTTTTTCCTCACTAAACACATATCATTGCCCTGCGCACATCCGCATCAGCATCAGGGGCATCTTACTTTTTCATCGTGTAACTAATATTATATTATAGCATACCTTTTCATCCTGTGCCAGCGCGGAAGATAACTTTTACACCAAATTCATTCTGGTAAATCTTTTTAGCTGTGTGCTTTTTTGTATTCAGCTTTCATTCTTTTTTCTCCGTCAAAAGCACAAATTCAATCCCCGTTTTTTTGTCTATTTTACTCTTTGCCTCATGCCATTCATTCTCATTTTTCTTTTCTCTGCTCTTTCCCGTTGCACCCTGCCAGTTTCTGCATTATACTGATAAAAAAGTGCACCGGCAGGTTTCCCCCGCCGGCAGCCGGACAGGAGTGCGGCCTATGAACATTACCGCGTTTGCCCAATATGCCGGGGTATCCAAGGCAGCGGTCAGCCGCTATTTTAACGGCGGGTACTTAAGCGCCGAAAAGCGCGCCCAGATTGCCGCTGCGGTGGAAGCCACCGGCTACCGCCCCAGTATGCAGGCCCAGATGCTGCGCACCCGCCGCACGCGGCAGATCGGGGTGATCATGCCGCGGCTGAGCAGCGAAAGCTGCGCCCGCATGGTGGAGGGCATCAGCCGGGTACTGGACGACCAGAACTACCAGCTGCTGCTGATCAACACCGCCAACAACAACACCCGCGAAGTGCGCGCGCTGGATACCCTGCGGCATGATACGGTGGACGGCATTATCCTGATTGCCACCATGTTTACCCCGGAACACCACGCGGTGCTGCAAAGCCTGCATGTGCCGGTGGTAATCGTGGGGCAGCAGTATCCCGGGTTCAGCTGTGTGTTCCACGATGATTTCGGCGCGGCGCAGGCCGCCACCGCCCACATGCTGCAAAAGGGGCGGCGCAAGCCGGGCTACCTGGGCGTGACTCTGCTGGACAAAGCCGTCGGCCTTGCCCGGCGCGAAGGCTTTGACAGTGCGCTGCGGGATGCAGGTCTCGTGCCCCAGCCGCAGCGGATGAGCATTGCCAAGTTCAACATGGAATCCGGCTACCACCAGGCGGAGCAGCTGTTTGGCCGTGCGCCGGGGCTGGACTGCCTGTTCTGCGCGACCGACTCCATCGCCCTGGGTGCGCTGCAATACTGCCGCAGCCACAGTCTGCGGGTGCCGGATGACATCATGATTGCCGCTGTGGGCGACAACCGCATTGGCCGCGTTGCCTATGTGCCGCTGACCAGCGCCCATCTGCATTACCGCACCGCCGGGGACAAAGCCGCCCGCCTGCTGCTGGACATGCTGGCGGACCCCCATGCCGAGCCGCAGATGATCAAGCTGGATTATGAGTTAAAATGCCGGGCCTCCACCGGGGATGACAACTCAGATGAAAATGTCTGGTCGCTATAACAGGCATCCTTTGCGCCACACTTCCCTGCATCACTGCGGGGAAGTTTTTGTTTTGTGCACCCTTTCCATGCAGCCCCCTGTTTTTTGTGCATTTTACCAAAGAAGGGTGTGAAACTGTGTGAAATCGATAACAGAATCTTTGCAAGTTGGGTCGTTTGGTCAATAGAAAAAGCACTCACCTTCGTATATAATAAAGCTGTCAAATGAAACAGGCCCCGGAACCTCCTACCGGGCCAACAGATAAAAGAAGGAGCGTGCAACATGGATTACAAGAAAGCAGCCCAGCAGGTACTGGACAACATCGGCGGTGCTTCCAACATTGTATCGGCCGCACACTGCGCAACCCGCCTGCGCCTGGTGATTGCGGATAATTCCAAGGTGAACAAAAAAGAGCTTGAAAATGCTGAGGGCGCCAAGGGCGTATTTGAAGCCCAGGGCCAGCTGCAGATCATCTTCGGCACCGGCATTGTGAACAAGGTGTATGACGAGTTCACCGCCCTGGCCGGAATCACCGGTGCCAGCAAGGAGGAAGTCAAACAGGCTGCCGCTTCCAAAGCGCCGTGGTACCAGCGGGCCATCAAGACGCTGGGCGATATCTTTGTTCCCATCATCCCGGCCATCGTGGCTTCCGGCTTTTTGATGGGCATTATGGAAGCGCTGAACTTTATGGTCAACAACGGCTTCCTGAACATTGATACCAGCGGTTCCATCTATGTGTTTGCCCAGCTGTTCTCCAACACGGCGTACACCTTCCTGCCTATCCTGATCGCCTTCTCCGCCGCAAAGGTGTTTGGTGGCAACCAGTTCCTGGGTGCTGTCATCGGCATGATCATGATTCACCCCAACCTGCAGAACGCCTGGACCGTTGCTTCTGAGGGCGTGCAGACCTACCAGTCGGTGTTTGGCGGGCTGTACAAAATTCCGCTGGTCGGCTACCAGGGCCACGTTATCCCCGTTATCATTGCCGTGTGGCTGATGTGCCAGATTGAAAAGCGGCTGCACAAAGTTGTGCCCGCCATGATCGACCTGTTTGTTACCCCGCTGGTCTCCGTTTTCGTTACCGGTTATCTCACCCTCGCTGTCATCGGCCCAATCTTCACCACGCTGGAGGACGGCATCATCAACGGCGTTCAGGCTTTAATTCAGCTGCCGTTCGGCATCGGTTCCTTCATCATGGGCGGTTTGTACGCCGTCACCGTTGTGGCCGGTATCCACCATATGTACACCCTGATCGACCTTGGCCAGCTGGCCAAGTTTGGCTTCACCTACTGGCTGCCCCTGGCCAGTGCCGCCAACGTTGCCCAGGGCGGTGCCGCTTTTGCCGTTGCCCTCAAGAGCAAGAACGCCAAAGTTAAGTCTATGGCCCTGCCCTCCGCCCTTTCTGCCTGCATGGGCATTACCGAGCCTGCCATCTTCGGCGTCAACCTGCGCTACTTTAAGCCCTTTATCGGCGGTCTGGTCGGCGGTGCCTGTGGCGCTTTGTATGCCAGTGTGACCGGCCTTGGTGCCACCGGCACCGGCGTGACCGGCATCTTCGGCATCCTGCTGCATCTGCACATGCCGCTGCAGTACCTCATCATGATGGCAATTTCCTTCGGCGTTTCCTTCGCTGTGACCTGGGTGATCTGGACCCCCGAAGCCGAGGAAACCAAAGCCTGATGTTTTTCCCTCTCAATCAATAAGGAGCTACCTGTTATGAATGCCTTGCAGCGTGATTTGAAGCGTCTTGTCCCCATGGTGGAAGCCGCCGGGGCCGCCCGCGCGGCGGCGGATCCCCACCGGCAGAAGCTGCATGTTCAGCCCCCGGTTGGCTGGCTGAACGACCCCAACGGGCTGTGCCAGATTGGCGATGAATACCATGTGTTTTATCAGTACGGCCCGTTTGACCCCACGGGAGGGGTCAAGCACTGGGGGCACGTGCGCAGCCGCGATTTGTTCCACTGGGAACGCCTGCCCGTAATGTTGTACCCGGACGAACCGTTTGACTGCCATGGCGTTTATTCCGGCTCCGCTCTGGTAGAGGACGGCATGCTGTACCTGTACTATACCGGCAATGTCAAGCACCCCGGCGAATATGACTACATCAAGCAGGGGCGCGGGCACAATGTCTGCCTTGCCACCAGCCGCGATGCCATCCATCTGGACAACAAGCGCTGCCTGATGTACAACCAGGATTATCCCGCCGGGCTGACCTGCCATGTGCGCGATCCCAAAGTGTTTGCACTGGATGGGCGCTACTATATGGTGCTGGGTGCCCGAACACTGGACGACCATGGCGAAGTGCTGGTGTTTGAAAGCGCCGACAAGCTGCATTGGAACCACATCAACACCATTACCACCCCCGAACCCTTTGGCTATATGTGGGAATGCCCCGACCTGTTTGAGCTGGACGGCCAGTGGTTTTTGGCGGTATCGCCCCAGGGCATTGCCTGCCAGAACGTGTACGGCTGCGGTTACTTTGCCCTGCAGGGTGACTGGCGCACCGATTGCACATTGAGCGAATTCCACGCCCTGGACGATGGCTTTGACTATTACGCGCCCCAAAGCTTTGCCGCCGCGGATGGCCGCCGCATCCAGTTTGGCTGGATGGGCATGCCGGATGCCGATTACACCAACCCCACCGTGGAGTATGGCTGGCAACACTGCCTGACCCTGCCCCGCGTGTTGACCCAGGACGGCAATGGCTGCCTGCTGCAAGCCCCCGCCGCCGAGCTGAACGCCCTGCGCGGCGAAGCCCGCCAGCCGGCAGACGGCGAAACGGTTGAAACGGACCCCTGCTTTGACCTGACCGCCTCCCCCGCCGGGGATTTTGTCCTGACCATTGCCAACGGCTTGACCCTGACTTACACCGAAGCGGACCGCACCTGTACCCTGCGCTTTACCGATGCAGCGATTGCCGCCGGGCGCACCGAGCGCAAGGCTGTGCTGGATGCCCCCTGCCGCAGCCTGCGTGTTGTGGGGGATGCTTCCTCGCTGGAAATATTCCTGAACGATGGTGCCGCGGTGCTTTCCACCCGGTATTACCCGGCAGCGGGCAAGGTTGCCGTGCAGCTTTGCGGCGCAGGCAGCACCCTGTATTCCCTTTCGATTTAACGGAGGACATTCCATGGCACATGATACCTTGTATGCGATCGGCGAAGCGCTGATCGATATGATTCCGTCCAAAACCGGCTGTTCCTTTGCCGAGGTTCCCTCTTTCAGCCCCCGTGTGGGCGGCGCGCCCGCCAACGTGTGCGGTGCTTATGCCCGCCTGGGTGGGGATTCTGCCCTGCTGACCCAGCTGGGAGATGACCCGTTCGGCCACAAGATCATTGATGAACTGGCTGCCTGCGGCATTGATACCAGCCACATCTGTTTGACGGACAAAGCCAACACCGCCCTGGCCTTTGTTTCGCTGGAAGCGGACGGCAACCGGACGTTCAGTTTTTACCGCAAGCCCTCCGCCGATTTGCTGTACGCCCCGGAGCAGGTGGATACCAGCCTGTTTGCCAACGCCTATGCCCTGCATTTTTGCAGCGTTGCCCTGGTGGAAAGCCCCATGCGGGAAGCCCACAAAACTGCCATTGCCGCAGCCCGCAGCGCCGGGACTATCATTGACTTTGACCCCAACTTGCGCTTTCCGCTGTGGCCGGACCGTGATGCTTTGCGCCGCACGGTGCTGGAGTTCCTGCCGCTGGCCGATGTGGTCAAAATCTCGGACGAAGAGCTGGAATTTCTGACCGGCACCAGTGATATTGAAGCCGCCCTGCCCAGCCTGTTTGTGGGCCATGTACAGCTGGTGCTCTACACCTGCGGCAGCGCCGGTGCCCACGCTTACACCCGCACCGCCCACGGCTTTTCCGCCAGCAAGCCGGTAAAGGCCGTGGATACCACCGGCGCCGGGGACGGGTTCATCGGCTCGTTCTTGTGGCAGCTGCACAAAAACGGGGTGGACCGCGCCGCCCTGCCCGCTCTGCAGGCGGACCAGCTGAACCAGTGGCTGGATTTTTCCAACCGGTTCTGCGGTTACAGTGTGCAACGCTACGGTGCCATTGACAGCTACCCCACCATCGACCAGCTGTAACTTTCTGCCATTCTCTGCTATTTCATCATAAAGCAGCCGCCCGGTACAGGATTTGTACCGGGCTGTTGCGTTTGTATCTTTTTACAAAGTGCCCACCTGCCCACAGGATTTCCTGTCAGCAGGCGGGTTTTGCTTATTCTTCGGCCGGTTCCCCGCGCAGCTTGCGGTATTGCGCAGGGGATTGGCCGATTTCTTTTTTGAACACTCGGCTGAAGTACAGCGGGTTGTCATACCCAACGATCTCAGATATCTCTTTTACGTTATAGTTCGTATGTTCCAGCAGACTTTGTGCATTGACCATGCGCAGTGAAAGAACATACTGTGCGGGCGACATACCCATATACTGCCGGAAGTTATGGATGAACCAGTTGGTGCTGACATGCAGCGATTCGGCATAGGCGTCAATGCTGATTTTTGTGTTGTAATTCTCATTAAAATAAGCAGCCGCCACTTCAATCTGTTCCTGCATGCTGCCGGCCACCTCGGGCTTTTCATGCTGCTGGCGGCTGACGAGAAGCAGCATATCATTGAACAGCGAAGCAATATAATCCTCGTACCCAAAGCGGCAGAGCTGCAGTTCCTGAATAATTTTGCGGAACAGCGCTTTGTATTCCGGCAAGACCCCGCTGTAAAACACATGCTCCTCCAGCGAGATCCCGTGGTAGGTCAGAATATTTTTTACATCGTTGCCGGTAAAATGAATCCAGAATACCTCAGGGTGATCTTCCAGGTAATACACATACTTTTGTATCTCGTCCGGCTTATACAGCACCATGTTCCCGGCGCTTACCACCTGTTCAACACCGTCAAACCAAAAATGTGCTTTGCCGTTGGCAACGTACAAAATCTGGTAGTCACGCCGGCCTTTCTGCCAATAGGTCGGCAGCCTTTTGCGCGTTTTCAGGCGGTAAGTCCCGCAGCTGCCCACAATGAGCGGGGCCGAATAATCCTTGAAATCCAAGCGGGAGTTATTCAGATAGCCAAAGTTAATGTACACAAAAATCACTCCTCGTTTTTGTTAATTTCGCGCGTACAAACTTTGTTTTTGGCGGTTTCTGCTCCAAATCCATTGATTTTGTGTATGTTTGGTCCCAACCTGTTTATGTCTTTGTTCCCTATGGAAATTGTATAATATTTTCACACGGAACGCAAGTTGTATTGTTCAAATCACAGGAGGACCGCCATGGTTATCCCACAGTATTACGAAAACCCACACATTTTGCATGTAAACACCATGCCAAACCGTGCCTATTTTATCCCGGATGCCCGCCGCAATGACGCCCTTGTGGAACACCGGGAAACATCACAGCGATTCCAGCTGCTGGACGGGACCTGGCAGTTCCGCTATTACCACAGCATTTATGATTTACAGGACCCATTTTATGCCCCCGGCTGTGACTTGGCGGATTATGATACCATTCCGGTACCCAGCGTATGGCAGAACTACGGATACGACCACCACCAGTACACCAACATCCGCTATCCCTTCCCCGCGGACCCTCCGTATGTGCCCAAAGAAAACCCCTGCGGTGCTTATCTTTATGATTTTGACTACCAGCAGGACGAAGTTGCCCCGCGCGCCTACCTGAACTTTGAGGGTGTTGCTTCCTGTTTTTATGTCTGGCTGAACGGCAAGTTTGTGGGTTATAGCCAGGTTGCACACTCCACCAGTGAATTTGACGTGACCGCATTGCTGCAAAACGGCAGCAACCACCTGGCCGTACTGGTGCTGAAATGGTGCGACGGCAGTTACATGGAAGACCAGGACATGTTCCGCATGAACGGTATTTTCCGTGATGTTTACCTGCTGTGCCGCCCGGAGCAGCATATCCAGGACTATTTTACCACCACCGGGATCCTACCGGACCGCGCAGACATCAGAGTCCGCCTACGCTACCGCGATTTGGCCGTCGCCACCCGCATTACCATTTACGATGCGGCCGGTACCCTGATCGGCACTGCTGCTCCGGCAGCGAACCCCGATGATGAAGCCTTTCCCTACTGCGCGGTTATTCCGGTCCCTGCCCCGATTCTGTGGAATGCCGAACAGCCGTATCTTTATACCCTTGTGCTGGAAACGGCCTGCGAAACCATCACGGATCGTGTTGGCATCCGGGAAGTTCATGTGGCAGATAACCAGATTTTTGTCAACGGCCACTCCATCAAAATCCACGGCGTCAACCGGCATGAATCTGATCCCGTCACCGGTTATGCCATCGGGCTGGAACAGACCAAGACCGACCTTGCCATGATCAAGCGGCACAATTTTAACGCCATCCGCACCAGCCATTACCCGGATGTCCCCTATTTTTATCAGCTCTGCGATGAATACGGATTTTTTGTGATTGACGAAGCGGATAACGAAAGCCACGGTGCATCGGAACTGTACTGTGACGGCAATGTTGACTGGAACAATCATGTTGAGCACTGGAACGAGCCGATTTCCGACAACCCGGAATTTACCGAGGCCACCGTGGACCGCACACGCCGCTGTGTGGAGCGCGATAAAAACCGCCCCTGCGTGATCATCTGGTCTATGGGCAACGAAAGCGCTTACGGCTGCACCTTTGAGGAAGCTCTGGCCTGGACCAAACAGTTTGACCCCACCCGCCTGACCCATTACGAAAGTGCCCAGTATCACAGCCAGAAGCGCAAGTATGATTTTTCCAACATTGATCTGTTCAGCAACATGTATCCTTCCTTGGAAAGCATTCAGGCGTTCCTTGACCAGCAGCCGGACAAGCCTTACCTGATGTGCGAATACTGCCATTGCATGGGTAACGGCCCCGGCGACCTGGAAGATTACTTCCAGTTTATCCAAAGTCATCCCGGTCTCGTGGGCGGCTTGCTGTGGGAATGGTGCGACCACGGCATCTACAAAGGCAAAGCCCAGGATGGGCGCTCCATCTTTTATTATGGCGGCGACCACGGCGAGTGGCCCAACGATGGCAATTTCTGCATGGACGGCCTTGTTTACCCGGATCGCCGCCCCCACACCGGCCTGCTGGAGTTCAAAAACATTTACCGCCCAGCGCGCGTGACCCATTATGACCAAAGCACCGGCACCCTGACCCTGCACAACTACATGGATTTTGTGGATTTGACCGATTACGCCACGTTGAGCTATGAGCTCAACTGTGACGGTCAGGTGGTTTCGGCAGGCAGTGTTCCTTTCCCGGGTGGATTCCGGCTGCCGCCACACACGGATGGCACTCTGCCATTGCCGCTGGATGTACCGGCCAAGGGCAAATGCTTTGTGAACATCTGCTACCACTGCAAACAGGATAGTGCGCTGATCAAAGCTGACCACCTGCTTGGCTTTGATGAAATTCCTTTGCAAAATAGCGACCCCCGCAACCAGGATGCCGTGCAGCTGCTGGGCCGCCCCGCCGGGGATGGGCTCATCACCATCCGCGAAACAGACCGTATGCTGGTTCTCAGCTGTGAGCAGTTCACCTATGTGTTCAACAAGTTGACCGGCCTGTTTGACAAAATGACCTTTGCCAATGAACCGCTGCTGGATCAGCCCATGGGCTTTAATGTCTGGCGTGCCCCAACGGACAATGATCGCAAGCTGAAAGCTGACTGGTATGCCGCCCATTATGACCATGCTGCCACAAACGCTTACCATACGGAATATACCGTAACGGCAAGCGGTGTAACCCTGCACACCCACGTTGGGATTGCTGCAATTTGCGTGCAGAAGTTCCTGGACCTGGATGTAACCTGGACCGTTGCCAACAACGGCAGTGTAGACCTTGCCCTGCATGCCCAACGCAACACAGTGTTCCCGGAGCTGCCACGCTTTGGTCTGCGGCTGTTCCTGCCGCAGGAGATGTCCCAGGTCAATTATTACGGCATGGGCCCCATGGAATGTTACTGCGACAAGCACCATGCCGCCAGCCACAACAGCTACACCGCTACAGTCTGGCAGCTGCACGAAGATTACATCCGCCCGCAGGAAAACGGCAGCCATTTTGACTGCGATTACGTTATGTTGGCCGGAGATGCCGTGCGCCTGACCGCTGTGGGCACGCAGCCTTTCAGCTTTAATGCTTCCCACTACACACAGGAGGAACTGACCCGGAAAGCCCACAATTATGAACTGGAACCCTGCAGCAGCACTGTTTTGTGCCTGGATTATGCCCAGAACGGCATTGGCTCCGAAAGCTGCGGCCCCCGCCTGCTGGAGCAGTACCGCCTGGATGACGCCACCTTTAATTTTGGCCTGCGCCTGTTCCCGGAAAAGAAATAATACACACCCTCTACACTTCAAAAAGAATGGAGAACGAACATGTCTGAAAGTACAGAAAAACGCTATTTGAAATGGTATAACAAAATTGGGTATGGCTCCGGCGATATTGCCGGCAACGTGGTTTACGCGTTCCTGTCCTCCTTTGTCATGATCTACCTGACCAACACGGTAGGGCTGGACCCCGGCATTGTCGGCACATTGATTGCGGTTTCCAAACTGCTGGACGGCGTAACCGATGTCTTCTTTGGTTCCCTGATTGACAAAACCCATTCCAAACTCGGCAAGGCCCGCCCCTGGATGCTGTACGGCTATATTGGCTGCGCTGTTACGCTGGTTGCCATTTTTGCCATTCCGGAAAGCCTGGGTCAGTTTGCCCAGTACGCCTGGTTCCTGATTGCCTACACCCTGCTGAACGCTGTGTTCTACACCGCTAATAACATCGCGTATTCTGCCCTTACAGCCCTTGTTACCAAAAACAGCGCCGAGCAGGTGGAAATGGGCTCCTACCGCTTCATGTTTGCCTTTGCCACCAGTCTGCTCATCCAGTCCATCACTCTGGGCGGTGTCACCGCTTTGGGCGGCGGTGTTCAGGGCTGGCGCACCATCGCCATCATTTACGCTATCATTGGCTTGATCGTCAACACCGTCTCGGTTTTTTCCGTCAAAGAGCTTCCGGAAAGCAAACTGGTGAACACCAATGATAAAAACGAGATTGCCAAGGATGAAAAATACAACCTGATTGAAGCCGCTAAACTGCTGGGCTCCAACAAATATTACATGATGATCTGTGTCACCTACATTTTACAGCAGATCTACACCGCCATGATCGGCATGGGCACCTATTACGCCATCTATATCTTTGGCAACGAGAACCTGTTCGGCGTTTTCTCCTGGGCCATCAATATTCCGCTGATCCTTGCACTGATCTTTACCCCCATGCTGGTCGCCAAATGGCATGGTATGTACAAGCTGAACGTGATGAGTTACGGCCTTGCCACCATCAGCCGCGCTTTGGTTGCCGTAGCCGGATTTATGGGGGCCAGTGGCAATGTTGGTCTGATGCTGCTGTTCACCGCCATTGCCGCCCTGGGCCAGGGTCCCTGGCAGGGTGATATGAACGCCGTGATCGCTGCCTGCTCAGAATACACGTGGCTGACCAAGCACAAGCGCGTGGATGGCACCATGTACTCCTGCACTTCCCTTGGTGTCAAGCTGGGCGGCGGCATCGGCACTGCCATTACCGGCTGGCTGCTGGCCGCCAGCGCTTTCGACAGAGCCCTGGCTGTTCAGCCGGACTCCTGCATCAATATGCTTAAAATCATGTACCTCATCATTCCGTTTGTGTTGGATGCCATCATCACCTTTATCCTTTCTCGTATGAAGGTGGAGGAAGCCAACGAAAAACTGCGCACCGAACTGAACCACTGATATTCTCCATTCTCCTTCCCGCCCGCAGCCCCAAAGATTCTTTAGGACTGCGGGGCTATTTTATACGAAAAAGGCGCGCTCTATGCAAAAATAGCATAGAGCGCGCCTCTGTATGTTTTATCTGATATTAAAGTTTCTTCAGTGCCTTCTTTTCGAAGGAACAAAATATCCCCGTAAAATCATCACAGATGCAGCACGCGGTCCTTGATTTCGGCGGTGCGGCCCTGGTTCCAGAACTGCGTACCGATGTAGCCGCAGGTGCGGCGGGCAACATTCAGCTTGCTCTGGTCGCGGTTATGGCAGTGCGGGCACTCCCACACCAGCTTGCCGTCGTCCTCCACGATCTTGATCTCGCCGTCATAGCCGCACACCTGGCAGTAGTCGCTCTTGGTGTTCAGCTCTGCGTACATAATGTTATCATAGATGAACTGCATCACTTTGATGACAGCTTCCAGGTTATCCTGCATATTGGGCACTTCCACATAGCTGATGGCGCCGCCCGGAGACAGGCGCTGGAACTCGCTTTCAAACTTCAGCTTGGTGAACGCATCGATCTGCTCGGTCACATGCACATGGTAGCTGTTGGTGATATAGTTGCGGTCCGTAATGCCCGGCACAATGCCAAACCGCTTTTGCAGGCACTTGGCAAACTTGTAGGTGGTGGATTCCAGCGGGGTGCCGTACAGCGAGTAATCAATATTTTCAGCGTTTTTCCACTCGTTGCACTTATCGTTCATGTGCTGCATCACACTCAGGGCAAAGGGCTTTGCGGCGGGATCGGTATGGCTCTTGCCGGTCATATATTTGCAGCATTCATACAGGCCCGCATAGCCCAGGCTGATGGTGGAGTAGCCGCCGTACAGCAGCTTATCAATGGGCTCGCCCTTTTTCAGGCGGGCCAGAGCGCCGTACTGCCACAGAATGGGTGCCGCATCGGACAGGGTACCCTTAAGGCGGTTATGGCGGTACTGCAAGGCGCGGTGGCACAGTTCCAGACGCTCATCAAAAATTTTCCAGAATTTATCCGGCTCACCGCCGGAGGACAGGGCCACATCCGGCAGGTTGATGGTAACAACACCCTGATTGAAGCGGCCATAGTACTTCGGCTTGCCCGGCACATAGTTCCGGGCGTTGGCCACATTGTTCCAGCCATTGCCGGAACGGTCGGGGGTCAAAAAGCTGCGGCAGCCCATGCAGGTAAATACATCGCCGTTGCCCTCGGTCTCACCCTTAGACAGCTTGTATTCCTTCATCTTCTTTTCGCTGATATAGTCCGGCACCATGCGCTTTGCGGTGCATTTGGCGGCCAGCTTGGTCAGGTAGAAATAGGGGGTGCCTTCGCGGATATTATCGTCTTCCAGCACATAGATCAGCTTGGGGAATGCGGGGGTGATCCAGACGCCCTTTTCATTCTTAACACCCTGGTAGCGCTGGCGGAGCATTTCTTCCACGATAATAGCAAGGTCAGATTTCAGGCGCTGGTTTTCGCCCGCTTCGTTCAGGTACATGAATACCGTGATGAACGGTGCCTGGCCGTTGGTGGTCATCAGGGTAACGACCTGGTACTGGATGGTCTGCACACCGCGCTTGATTTCCTCGCGCAGACGGGCTTCAACGATCTGGGAGAGCTTTTCTTCACCGGGATCAATGCCCAGTTCCTTCATCTCCGCTTCGGTATCGCGGCGGATCTTTTTGCGGCTGATATCCACAAACGGTGCCAGGTGGGTCAGGCTGATGCTCTGGCCGCCGTACTGGTTGGATGCCACCTGCGCAATGATCTGGGTGGCAATGTTGCAGGCCGTGGAGAAAGAATGCGGTTTTTCGATGAGGGTACCAGAAATAACCGTGCCGTTCTGCAGCATGTCGTCCAGGTTGACCAGGTCGCAGTTGTGCATATGTTGGGCGTAATAGTCAGCATCATGGAAATGAATGATGCCATCCTCATGTGCCTTTACAATCTCGGCAGGCAGCAGCATACGCATGGTCAGGTCCTTGCTGACCTCGCCGGCCATATAATCGCGCTGAACGCTGTTGACGGTCGGGTTTTTATTGGCGTTTTCCTGCTTGACTTCCTCATTGTTGCACTCGATGAGGGACAGAATGCGGTCGTCGGTGGTGTTATGGGTACGGCGCAGGCTCTGCACATAGCGGTAGGTGATATATTTGCGGGCCACCTCATACGCTTTGGTCTGCATGATGGCGTCTTCCACCAGATCCTGGATCTCCTCCACGTTCATGGCGTGGTTGCGGCTCTGGCATTCCTGCGCCACATCGTCGGCAATGGCCGTGATCTGTTCCTTGGTCAAGCGCTGGTTGGAGGCAACAACGTTGTTGGCTTTGGTCACCGCTGCAATAATTTTGGATATATCGAAAACGGCCTCGCTGCCGTTGCGCTTGATGATCTTCATGAACTGTTATCTCCTTACCTCAATAAAAGCTGCCGGGTTGATACCCCACGCCAAAACCGCTCCATGATTTTGGCGAGCGTATTTATCTTACCGCATCGACCCGGCAAAGTCAAGCCGATACACCACAATATATTGTATATAATTTGCTAATAGCACCCATATATGCCATATAGCGCGATGGGACGTTCAAAAAGATTGCAAAACAAAACGCCGAAAAAAGCGCTGGCTTTTTGGGTAAAATAGGCACTTTTTTCAAAGCTGCGATGATATGTGATTTTATTGTTCCCTGACCGCTTGCTTTTGCCCGGCACGGCTGGTATACTGGTGCAAGGCACCTGCCTATTGTGATGATTTGCCGCAGCACTATACAAGATATAGTGTTGCATGTTATAAGGAGGCTCTCCGCGTGAACTACGCAACCATAAAATACTGTGATATTGCCAACGGCACGGGCGTGCGTACCAGTCTGTTTGTTTCCGGCTGCCGCCGCCACTGCCCGGAATGTTTTAACGCCGTTGCTTGGGATTTTGGTTATGGCCTGCCCTTTGATAAAGCCGTGCGCAATGAAATTTTGGGCAGCCTTGCCCCGGATTATATTGATGGGCTTTCCCTTTTGGGCGGCGAACCCTTTGAGCCGGAAAACCAGCGTGCGCTGGTGCCGTTCCTGCACGAAGTACGGGTGTTGTACCCCCACAAAACCATCTGGTGCTACACCGGCAATGTATACGAAACCGAACTTTTGCAGCCCAGCCACGCCCGCTGCGAAGTGACGGACGAGATGCTGAGCCTGATCGATGTGCTGGTGGACGGCGAATTCATCCCCGCGCAGCACGATATTTCGCTGCGGTTCCGCGGCTCCGGCAACCAGCGCATCATTGACTTGAACGCCACCCGCGCGGCCGGGCACACCGTACTGTGGCAGGATGACCCGCTGTTTGCTGACCACAAGATGTAAGGCAGCGAGTTCGCGTTTTTGGATTTTGTGTAACTTTTAACAAATTTGACTTGTATTTCTGCCCCGCAGGGTGTTATACTGACACTAATTTAAGGTTGTGCCAATCGTTCCAGGCACAACCGCCCCAAACAGCTGCCGGGCCAGCTGCCCGCGCACGAAAGGAGAAATTACTATGGCAAAATTTCATCTGATTCCCATTGTGCTGGGCGCAGCCATCGGTGTTGGCGTTTATGTTGTCAGCAAGTATCTGGTTCAGGACGAAGAGAGCGAACAGATTGTGGATGACTCCGCATTTGACGATAGCGAAGCTTCCGAAAGCACCGAAGATGCGGACGAAACCGAAGAAAACGCCGACGAGGAACAGCCCGCACCGATTGAGGAACCTGCCCCCGCTGAGCAGGCCCCTGTAGCGGAGCCTGCTGCCCCGGTGGAAGAACCCGCGCAGGAAGATGACGGCGTTACCATTCCCATCCAGAGTGGTAACGATGTGCCGAATGTGAACCCGGTACAGGACAAAACCGAACCCGTTAAGCTGACGGAGGACGGCAAGGTGGACCCTACCACCATCGCCAAAGCCGAAGATTTCGGCGACTGGGAAGAAGAAACCGGCTGCAGAGGCTGAAGGCGAGACGATATAAATGACAACGCCGCAGGGAGTGTGTGATGCTCCCTGCGGCGTTTGTTTTTTGTTTTGGGGGTAAATTTGTATTTGGAGGGAGAGCCTTTGCGTGCACGGCAGGGTTCTTTCCACGTTTTGGGGGTAGCAGCGTGGCAAGGCCGCGGCGGGGTGAGGGCACCCCGCTCTACTGCGCACAAACAAGCTCACTGTTATTGATACGTCCGTCGGGGACGCCGCCCCCTACAAGCAATTTGTTGGTTCATCACAATTTTTCAGCATGCAATGGGGCCAGGTTTCGGCGGGGTCGGGTGACCCCGCCCTACCGAATGTTTTATGTTCTATCACCCACTATAAAATGCTCCGTAGGGAACGGTCTTGACCGTTCCGGAACCATGCGGTAGATGCCACAATAGAATTTTATCGCAAGCCTTGGCTACAACATCCCACAAAGCATATCAAAGGGGACGATGCTTCCGCATCGTCCCCTACTTATTATTTTACGGGTTATGGCCGCCGGCAGCTCTTACACAACCCATTGCAGCAAAATACCGCAGCAGGTGCCGCAGAACCAGAGCAGCCCTGTCATGAACAAGTTCTGTTTCCAGCTGGGGTTGACACGCCACAGCACAGCCAGGCCGATACCTGCGCCGGAGCACAACCCCGCAAAAAAGCTGCCAAAGGTAATAGCCCCGCCCATATACAGCTGAGCCAGCAGCACGCTGGCACCGCAGTTGGGTACAAGACCGATCAGCGCGGCCATCATGGGCTGGAAAATGCCCAGACTGCCCAGAAATGCCGCGGCGGAATCTGCCCCGACAAAGCCAAAGATCAGCCCAATGATAAAGCTGAACACCAAGATGAACACAAAAATTTCCAGCGTGTGACGCAGTGCCGCCAGGAAAATGCTACTGTGTTCCTCGTGTTCTTCGTGGCAGTCCACCTCATCGGCATGGCCCTCATAGCCGCCATACAGCCCTTTGGGCAGGATGCGGCGCAGCGGAACATCCAACACCAAACCGGCTGCAATGCCAAACACGATTTTGAGCACCAGCAGCAGGCCCAGCTTGTTCCACAGGGTAGGCTCCGCCGCCAGCAGGGGGATGGCTTCATCCGATGTTGCCAGGAACACAGCCAGCAGCGTGCCGGGGGTAATGACCCGGCTGGCATAAAAGTTGGCCGCTACCGCCGAAAACCCGCACTGTGGTACGCAGCCCAGCAGTGCGCCGGGCACAAAGCCCCAGTGGCCGCCGCCAGCCAGCGCTTTTTCAATTCGCTCGCCATGGTTGCGTTCCAGCCATTCGATCAGCAGATATGCCAGATACAAAAACGGCAGCATTTTTACGCCGTCGATCAGTGCATCCAAAAAAGCATCAACAATAATTTCCATAATTCTCCTATCTGTTGCAAAGGTTGGGGTTGCAGGGCATAACATGGCCGCACGGTTCGGAGCAGCTGCCCGGAGCCATGCGGCCCTTTTTCATTTTTTACTGCCTTTGTTGGTTTCAAAGCCGCGCAGCAGCGCTACGGCTTCCCGCACACGGGCGGGGGAAATGCGGGTACGGAACCGCTCCATGCTGCGGGAAGAAAACGGCACATCATAGGTAAAGGAATCAAAGCCCAAAAAGTATTGCAGGTAGGGGCTTTCGCGCACGATCTCCACCGTTTCGCTGTCCGTTGTGCGGCACGCTGCACGAATCACCAGCACACCGAACGCCATGCGGGCCGGAATTGCCACCTTGCCGCCAGCAGCAAAATGGCCGCTGTACTCCTGTTCAATGGCATCCCAGTCAATGGCCTGGGCCAGGCGCACCCAGCGGTTCTCCTGTACCAGCTCGCCTTCATAGGGCGGCAGGTAGTCATCAATGCTCATCTGATGTTGAATTGTGCGGTACATGGTTGCACCATTCCTTTTTATGTCGTTCCCGTTTTTAGGCAATACCGCATAACTCTAAGTGCCGATACGGCGAGCGAGGTGCGGCAGATGCCAAGCCAAAAGCGCAGATAATACTGGATGTCTTATCGAGCATTTTGGCAACGCAGATGCCGTGCCGCAGCTGCCGGAGCGGTGCTTAAGCCGCAAGGCGGGAATTGTGCGGTGTTGCCTTTATTTTTCCCGCAAAAACGCTTGGGATATATCTGAAAAGCCGAAAACTCAATCCAGTTCTTTGTTTTCAGATATCCCTTAATATCTCTGGATCAGGGGGAATATCATGGCCAGAACCGCCCAAGCGACCTGATACAAAGCCAGTGCCGGAAGCGGCAGCCCGGCCAGGCCGCCGGCCAGCGCCATGATCATGGCAAGAATGCAGCTGATGAGCACCGAGGCCGACAGCACCATCGAAGAACGGTGTTCCCCCTCTGCCGCACCCGCAGCGGCTTCCAGGCCGCCGACAAAGCTGGCAAAGCTGCCCAGGTGCAGCATGCTGCCTTCGCTTTCCGGCAGCCAGGCCACAGCGGGCTCCAGCGCCTTGTGTTCCTTGCCGCTCAGCACCTTAACGGTACCAACCGGCAGGTTATAAGCAGTCTGCAGCAGCGCTTCATCGCAGTTAAAGTCATCGCAGTCCACAATGAGCGAAAGTCCGGCGCGGCGCAGGGAATCCAGCACGGCGGCGGTATCGGGATCACTCTGATAAGCCACCTGGAACATGCTGAACAGCTTGCCGGAAACCGCCAGGTAGATGACCCGGCGCTGGTTCACGGTATGGCGGCGTTCATATTCCATGCTGGGCAGCTGGATATCATAGGTATCCATCAGCCGGCGGGAGCCGATCATGACCCGCTCGCCGTTGATCCAGCCCACATAGCCCAGGCCGTCCAGCGTTTCCAGGTTTTCCACCTTGCACAGCAGCTTGCGGTTATCGCCCGTCATGCCAAGGAAGATATCTTTCAGCGGGGTATTCACATCGGCCAGCATGGAAGCGGAGTAGATGATGGCCAGCTCAATATCCTCTTTGCGCACCGGCTTGATGCCGCGCAGCGTAATGCACCCTTTGGGGAAAAGATCCTGCGCCGTGACCTGCAGCACGTTCACACGGCCCAGCAGTCGGATATCCTTCCAACCGGGGATGACCGCGCCGATCTGCGCGGCACTGCGCTGCATCAAACGCATGGGCATGGCGGAGATCAGCGTACCGGCCAGCGGCGCGCCCAGGCAGAGTACACCGGCCAGCGCAGTGAACGCCGTTCCGGCATCCTTGCGGTAAAGCAGGGTGAACAGGAATGCAGCCACGCCGCAGCCCAGCAGGATGCGGGCAAACTGCTGCTGGTTTTTATCCGATGTGCGGCGGGATTCGCTGCCCGCCAAAAAGCCTTTCATCAGGCGGGTGGGACGGCTGACCAGCACATTGGGGCGCGGTTCCGCCAGCCCGGCGGTCACGGTGCGCAGTACCCCGGCATCTTTCAGCCGATATGCTACAGCGTGGTCCATCCCGGCGCTGACAAGGGTAAAGTTATCCCGGATGGTGTGGGCGTCGATTGCCTTGCCTGCAGCGTTGCCGCACAGCAGCAGCGCTGCGGGGCCGGTCATCAGGCAGAGGGTTGCGGGGTTATACCATTCCGGCTTTGCCAAAAACATGATACATTGCAGGATGGAGGCCACCGCGGCCATGGCGGGCATGGTATCTGCGGTATTGCCCCGGCGCATGTTGATCAGCCCGGCCAGGCCGCCCAGCATCGTCTGCCAGCACAGGGCCGCGCTGGCAGCAAGCAGGATCAGCATGGTCACCAGCAGCGGTTTGGTGCTGGCTGTGGTATCCAGCGGGCCAAGATTGGCTCCGGTGGCCGCCATAGTGCCCAGAACGATCATAATCAGGGCTGCAGCGCCCACAGCGATTGCTGTGCCGGTGGTGATCATCACCCGCAGTTCCAGGTCATGGCGCACCACGGGGGCATCATCGGTGCTTTCGTATTCGTGGCGGTGCAGGACGGCGGCCTGTGCGGCAAAAGGCGCTTCGCCATCGGGGGTGGTTTCGTCCTTCGGCTTGCCTGCAAACCGGAGGATGTTAAAGCCTTTGCCGGGCTTTTTTTGTTCCGGCGCTTCCGGCTCCGCCCCGGCGTTGGGGTCGCTCAGGTACTGGGCAGCCGCCTGGTAATCGATATCGGTCTTTTCTGTTTTTGCCTTTGAATCCGATTTGATCTTTTCCAGGTTGATGGACTGTTCAATGCCGCGCACAAATTCCGCGGTATTGGGCTTTTCATCCACCAGGGGACCGATCAGCTCCTCAAAGCTTTCTTCCTCTTTTTTCGGGCCGGGCTTTTTCGATTCTTCCGGCTGCTCTTCCACCCCTTCGGCAATCTCGCTCAGGCGGATTTGCCCGGTCAGGGTCTGGGCCAGCTCCTGCGGCAGTTCCTCAAAGGTATCGCCGCTGGCGGGTTCTTCCTGCACGGGGGCAGCTTTGGGCGCAGGCTTTTTGCGGCGCGGCGGCAGGGCTGCGTTCAGTTCATGCAGGAACGACTGGGTGCTTTCCGGTGCAGGCTCGTCCCCCAGCTGCATGGTAAAACCGGTGGTCGCCTGCGGGGCAGGCGCGGGCTGCGGCTGCACCGTATCGTTTGGGGTCATGACCGGCTCGCCCACGGGTTCCGCTTCGCGGCGGGGGGCAGGCCGAGTGAACGGCATGGTGCGTTCCCGCTCCTTGCGGGGGGTGAACTCCACGGTATCCCGCTTTTTATTTTTGCGGTAAACATTGGGCTGAGGTTCCGGCTGCGGGGCCGGCTCATCCTTCGGAGGTAGCGGTTTGCCTGTGGCGGCAAACTGGGAAGTCTGCCGCCCGGAGATGGAAAGCCCTGCGTTGGTAGCGGTCAGGCGGGGCATCTCGCCCGTTTCCTCTGTTTCCGGCTCCTCCCGGGGCTGTTCCGGAACCTCCCAGTTTTCTACCGGGGCTGGCTCGCCCTCATACGGGTCATAGGATTCCAGCTCGTCATAGACATCGTGCTTTTTGCCGCCGAACAGGCTGGCAAAAAAGCCTTTTTTCTTTGCAGCGTGGTGGCGGGGCGGCTCTTGCTCGCGCAGTTCCATCTCGTCCGGTTCATCCTGCAACCGGGGCAGTTGTTCTTCCAGCTGCTGGGTGCTCTGGTTTTCCACCCTGCCGCTGACCGAAACATTGATCGGCTCAAACTCCCCGGTATCGGTAGCATATCCAAAGCCAAATAAGCCCTTTTTCTTGGGAGTCTGCTGGCGCTCCTGCTCGGACTTCATATCATCCGGAACAACGGCCACGCTGGTGCCAAAAAAGTTGGTAAAATCTTTTTTTCCTTCATCCAGGTACTTGCTGTCCGCTTCCGGCACCCTGCGGCCCAAAAAGGCTTTAATGACGCTGGTGCGGGTGGTATCCCCTGATGTTGCATCCGCCGGTCCTGGTTCCGGCTGCGGGGCCGGGTTTGTCTCCGGCTGTACCTGCGGGGCCGGCTGCTGGGGCGCAGTTTGTGCCGGGGCAGGGCGGGCAGGCTGCGGAACAGGTTCCGAGCGCACCGGCTGAGTCGGTTGTACAGTTTGTATATTATTTTGTTTTTCTACTTTAGGCTCAACTTCCGGCATGCGGCGCGGCTCCGGCACAGAAGCAGGCCGGCGGGCCGGGGCAGCGGGGCCGGGTTTATTCTTTTTGGCAGCCTGCATACTGGGCAGATCGCCCAGCAGGTCGTCCAGCACAGCGGTGGAAAACCGGTCCTCGGTGTTAAAATTATTGCCTTTGCCCAGCGTGATATCCGGCAGGTCCTCTTTCTGGATGGGCCCCAATGCCGAACCGCCGCCGGAGGATTCCTCCATGCTGCCGTGGCCCAGGCTTTGCAGGATGGCATCCACCTGGCGGTCTGTTACACTATCCCGGATGCCGCGTTCGGCCTGCTCATGGCTGAGTTCTTCCAGAATGCGGTCCACGGAATCATTTGTACGTTTGCTTGGCATGTTGTTCTCCCCTTTGGTATGGGATTCCTTTTTTTGCGCAGCCGTTACTTGCGGCGCTGCATGATGTTGTACATCAAAATACCGGCGGCCACGCTGACGTTATAACTGTCCACACCGGTTTTGCCGCCGGCCATATCCAGTGTAACGGCGGCATCGCACAGTTTGCGCACCAGTGCGCCGGGGCCTGCGCCCTCGCTGCCCAGCACCAGCGCCACCGGGCCGGAAAGATCGGTCTTTTCCAGCGGAGCACCGCCCAGGTCGGCACAGTAAACAAAAATGTTCTGCTTTTTCAGGTCACGGATGGCCTGCGGCAGGTTGGCGACCCGCGCCACCGGGATGCGGGCAGCTGCCCCGGCGCTGGATTTCATGACCGTGCCGGTCACGCCAACGCCGCCGCGCCGCGGGATGATCACGCCGTGGGCACCGCACAGCAGCGCGCTGCGCAGGATTGCGCCCAGGTTGTGGGGGTCCTCAATACCGTCACACAGCACGAGGAACGGCGGTTCGCCGCGGTCTTTTGCGATCTGCAAAAGTTCCTCCACGCCAACATACTGGATGCGGGCAGCCCAGGCCGCCACACCCTGGTGGTCCTGGGTACCGCACAGCTTTTGCAGCTTGCCGGCGGGTACACGCTTGATGACCGCCCCGGCCGCTTTGCCCAGCGCGGTATAATACCCGGCCATGCGCGGCTCCATGCTGTCGGCCAGCAGCAGGGTGTCCACCCCGGCTTCACTTTTCAGCAGTTCGGTCACGGGGTTTTTGCCCCATACCAGGGCGGTATCCTGCTCCGCAGGGGCCTTGTCTGCCTTGGCCTGGGGGGCCTGCTGGGGCATGCGTTTTTTATTTTCCATCTGCAATGTGGTTACTCCTTAAAACGATTGGGTAAAGCCCTGTGCGGCGGCGTTTGGCAGCCATTTTGCCGCGTATGGCAGCCCGCACAGCTTTCTGGCATGATTCGATAATTATACAGATATAGTATAGCACATTTCCTATGCTTTTGTCACCTTTTTCCTTGGCGTCAAAAGTACAGATTTTTCACCCTTTTGCGCGGTGCTTTTGTGCGTGTTTTCGCGGTTTATACAAACCGTACTGGAAAGGTTTTCCTTTGGGGATGTTGAAAACCCTGTTGAAAGCGTGGAAAACCCGCTTGTATGGCCAGTTTTCCACCGTTTCAGGGGGTGTTTTCAACATATTGTGGAAAACCTTTCAACATAACAGTACGGATAAACACCCCCGCTCACTGGGCAAACTACCAGTTTTACCCCCGTTTTTGCGGGTAAAACTTACAATTATTACGGGGGTTTTGCCCGTTTTTTCACTTTCCACAGGTTTTCCCCACCCCGTCTGTGGACAAAAAGCGAAAAGTTCATCCTGCATGTTGAATGCAAAAATTCCCCACAAAATTCCATCCTGTTCAGGCCATTCCGGCTGCTGCAAACCAGTCCGCCGCAGCCCGCAGAACGGGCGCGGCATTGCTGCCCCCGCCGCCGTATTCGATCACCACCGCCACCGCAAACTGCGGCTGCTGCACCGGCCCATACCCGATGAGCACCGAGTTTGTGTAGTGGGTGCCATCCGCCAGCGTGCCCGCCAGCTGGGGGCTGCCGGTCTTGCAGGCAAGGGGAATGGGCGATTCCCGCAAAGTGCGCAGCGTTTGGGCCATCTGGGCCATCCCCTCCCGGATGGGGGCAAACACTGCCGCCCCGCCGGGTGCCTGGGCTAAAACGTCCGGCTGCGCCTGCCAGGTTATATTCCCGGCGGCATCGGTAGTGCTTTGGGCAAAGTGCAGTGCCGGGCGCTGGCCGTCCCGCGCAAGGGCCCCGGCATAGGCCGCCAGCTGCAAGGGGCTGACCGACGTATTGCCCTGCCCAATGGCCGCCATCAGTGCAAGGCCCGCCTGATAGTTCTCATCGGTGCTCCAGGTCAGGCGGCCTGTAGTTTCCGGCAGCTCAGTACCGCAGGGTGCTCCAAGGCCCAGCTGCTGCGCGGTAGCGGAAAACGTATCCACCCCAAGGCGGCGGCCGACATCATAAAAATAAATGTTGCAGCTGTGGCGCAGCGCCGTAACCATGCTGACGGCCCCGCGGTGCCCCAGCTGCAAACAGCGCGGCTGGTAGCCCGCATAGTAAGTGTACCGCCCGCCGCAGTTTACGGTGCTTTGCGGGGTGATGATCCCCGCCGCCAGAGCCGATGCTGCTACTGCCGGTTTGAACGCCGACCCCGGCGCATATTGGCCGTTCAGCACCCGGTTGACCAGCGGTGCTCCCTGGGCTGTGGCCAGTGCGGCATAATTCTGCCGCCAGCTGGCAAGGTTATAATCCGGCAGGCTGACCGCCGCCAGAACGCCGCCGGTCTGTACATCCACCACCACAGCCGCCCCAGCGCAGGCTTCTTTGCCTTTGCCTTCCGGCTTTGTGGCCTGTAAAGTTTCAATTTGCTGCTGCAATGCGCTGCGCAGGGTGCGCTGCAGGTCAGCATCCAGATAAAGGTGCAGGGTATCCCCGGCCTGTGGCGTACTTTGTATGGTTTCGGTGCGGCCGCCGCTGCTGCGGTCAACTGTCACTTTCAGGCTTCCCGCTCTGCCGCGCAACGCATCCTCCCAGGCGGCTTCCAGCCCCCATTGGCCGATGGATTCATCCATGGCAAGGCCTTGGGCCTTTTTCTGTGCCCACTGCTCGGCACTCATGGCCCCCACGCCGCCCAGCAGTTGCGGAGCGAGGGTACCATCCACCGCCGTGCGGGTACCGCGGGCAGTCAGCCGCACCGCCCCGCTCTGGGGCAGACCAGCAGCCAGCAGGCTCTGGCACTGTGCCTGGGTCAGATTTTCAGCCAGCGGCAGTTCCCCCGCCGAAACGGCAGAACAAAAGGCGGCAAGCTGTGTTTCCACATCCTTGCCGCCTAGATCCAGTTCTTTTAACGTTTGCAGGGTCTGCGCCATCTCGGTGTCCGGTGGGGCCGGAACGCAGAGCGCCAGGTCATACACGGTGTCATCCTGCACCAGCGCCGTGCCGCTGCGGTCCACAATGCTTCCCCGCGCCGCCGGGATGCGCACGGTATAGCTGGTCTGAGATGCCTGTTCCAGCTTTTTAGCATAGTGATCCGCCATGGTAAACTGCATCCAGTACAGCCGCACCAAAAATGCCGCAAACACGGCAGTGCAGAAAATCAGCAGGAACCACACCCTCTTTTTGCCGTCTTTTTTCATGCGCACCTCCCGGCAGGCCACTGCCTGCTCTGGTCTGATCGTTCTTTGGTCTGTCCTTTTGCCATATGGGTATTATACAAGGTTTTGCCGCAGCTGTCAGCCCCCGATGAAATACAGGCAGTCGGTTTCATCGGCAGTATCTTCCAGCGGGGCGCGCAGGGTCAGGCCGCCGGGGTCGGGCTGGGGCGCTGCTGCCAGCTGCCCGGCCCAATACTGTCCCTGCGCGGTAACGGCCAACTCCCCCGCTGCCGCCTTACAGCTGCAGGACAGGCCGGTCACCCACAGGACTCCGTTCTGGCGGGTCAGCATGCCAAGGGCCTGCCCCACCAGAGCCGGGACTGCCCCCGCTCCGCTACCCGCCGGGGACACCGTGCCATGCTCCCCTGCAATGCCCGCAAAACGGCCGCTGCGGTCCAGCACGGCGGCCCCCGCCTGTACCGGCTGCGCCAGCAAAAATCCGCCGGGCCAGCGGGCGGCGGTCCACACGGGGTCCCAGTGTTCGTCGTCCGTCTGCCTGCTTTGCAAAAAATTGCGCAAGGCGGCGTTTTCTTCGGCATCCGGTTCGTGTTCTGCCAGCCGGCGGCGCAGGGCAAACAGCTCCCGCTGCATCACGCTCATTTGGGCGGCATCGTGTTGGGCTAAGGCATCATCCAGCCGCCGGGGCAAAGCCGCCCCCCACACGGCCATGCTAAGCAGGGCAAGGCCCGCCAGCCCCAGCAGCAGCGCACAGAGCTGCCGGAGCGTTTTGTGCCGTCTGCGCGGTGCCGGGCGCGCAAGGTCCAGCCCGTCCCGTTCTTTTCGTCTGGTATGCCGCATGGTGCGCCGCCCGCCTTTCGCTCATTGTTTTTCTCCACAACTATATGTTTGCCCGCCCCCTGCTAGACTTTGGGGGCGGATTTGATATAATAGAAGAAACCAAACCAAATATTAAGGAGTACCTGCCATGCCTGCCACTTTGCTTGTTTTAGATATTGACGGCACCCTGCGCCCCCATGGGGAGCCGCGCGTGCCCAAAGAAAACGTCGATGCCCTGCGCACCGTGCAGAAAGCCGGGGTCAAGCTCGTGATTGCCACGGGGCGCTGCCGGGCAGAGATCCCCGCCAAAATGCTGCGCGGCATCCGGCCGGATTACTGGATCTGCGCCGCCGGTGCCCAGGTGGAGGATGCTGCCGGGACCGCCCTGTACACCAGCCACATGACCGCCGAGGAAATGTACGCTCTGGTGGATTTTTGCGAGGACTATGAGCACCCGCTGGGATTCAGCTTTTCGGACGGCGGGTATGTTTACCTGGATTATGAGGCCTTCCATGTGCAGGAGAAAGCCGCTGCACTGGAAGGTTGCCTGAAAGACGGCGAGGACCAGGACCGCCACCTTTTGGATATGCCGTTTTCCGCGTTCGGCATGCTGGCGGCGGAAGATATCGCCAAGTTCCAGGCCAAATACGGCTACCTGGGGCTGCAGTTCCTGCCCTACCACGTGACGGGGTGCGATATCCTGCGCGCCGGACAGGACAAGGCAACCGGCCTGCAGGCACTGCTGGACCATCTGGGCCTGGCCGCTGCGGACTGCGTTGCCGTGGGCGACGGTCCCAACGATGCCGGAATGCTGGCGCTGGCCGGGCGTTCCTACTGCATGGCGGACGGCATGAAAACCACCAAAGCTGCCGCCAAGGCGCTGGCCCCTGCCGCTGCACCCGATGGCATTGCCCAGCTGTGCCGCAGTCTGTGGCCGGAGATATTCCGTTGAACACCAAACAACCGTACACCCATGTGGGGCCGGGGCTGCCCCCACTGTACGGCGCACAGGCCAAAGCGCTGATCTTAGGCAGCTTTCCCAGCCCAAAGAGCCGGGCACAGGGGTTTTATTACGGCCACCCGCAGAATCGGTTCTGGCCGCTGATGGCTACCCTGACCCACAGCCCCACCCCCGCATGGGAGGATCTGGATGCCAAACGCGCCATCATCATTGGCAGCGGGCTGGCGGTGTGGGATGTCATCCACGCCTGCTCCATCCGCGGGGCATCGGATGCTTCCATCAAAGATGTGGAACCGAATGATCTGGCAGCCCTGGTGAACCGCCTGGGCGTACAGGCCATTTTTTGCAACGGTGCCACCAGCGGCAGGCTGTACCGCAAATACGCCCAGCCCCTGACCGGGTTGGAAGCTGTGGTGTTGCCCTCCACCAGCCCGGCCAATGCGGCGTTTACCATGCCGCGGTTGCTGGATGCCTGGGGCACTGCGCTGGAAGGATATGTGAACAAACCGTAAAAAGCGCAAAAAAGCGCCGTTTTGCCGCCCGAAAGGGGCAAAATTGTTTGCATTGTCCCCGCCGTTGCACTATAATGAAAGGGTATTCCCTTTGCTCCGGCGTTTGCCTTTGCCGGGGCGCACCTTACTACAAGGAGCTTTGAACCCATGAGCAAGTGGATCGAAAAGCGCACCCGCCCGGTTCTGCCGCTGTACCTGGCTGCACTGACCTGGCCGGTTGCTTCCCTGATTCTGCCGCCCTACCGGCTGGTGAACCTGGTTATCATTGCGGCACTCAGCACTGTGGTGTATCTGGTTTCTTCCCGCTTCTGCCCCACGCGGGTGCAGCGGGTGGAACAGCCCTACGCCACCGGCAGCGAGAACACCGATGCCATGCTGAACGGCATTGCCGCCAACCTGGACGCACTGCACAAGCTGAATGACGCCATCCCGGATGCCGAACTTTCCCGCCAGCTGGACCGTATGGAAAAGGCCGGGCGCGGCATTGTGCAGGCGGTGGAGCAAAAGCCGGATAAAGCCCGCACCGTGGATCGCTTTGCACGGTATTACCTGCCGGAAGTGGTCAAGATCATGAGCGCATACGCCCAGATGGAAAAAGGCGGCATTACCGGCGAAAACGCCGCCCAGATCTTGAGCGAAGTACGCCGCAACGCTGGCACCATGGCCACCGCATTTGAAAACCAGCTGGACGCCCTGTATTCCGCAGAGGCAATGGATATTTCGACCGACATCGAAGTGCTTGAAAACATCATGCGCGGTCAGAATTTGACCTGATGCTCCCAACCCAAAATATAAAAAGAAGAAGAGAAAGGACTTGCCACTATGTCTGATCTGGATTTTGACCTGAACGCTCCCGCAGCACCTTCCCTGACCTTGGATGCGGCCCCTGCCGCCCCCACCCTGACCCTGGATCCCGAAGCGGATGCCAAGGTGGTGGAGGAAGCCAAAAAGGCTACCCCCGTTACCGTGGAGGATACCCCGCTGAGCCCCGAAGAGCAGAAGATGGTGCAGGATTTTGCTGAAAAGATCGACTTGACCAACTCCCAGATGATTTTGCAGTACGGCGCCGCCAGCCAGAAAAAGCTGAGCGATTTTTCTGACAGTGCGCTTTCCCGCGTGCGCACCAAGGATATGGGTGAGACCGGCGAACTCATCACCCAGCTGATCGGCGAGCTGAAAGGCTTTGACGCCACCGCAGAAAATCAGAAAGGCTTCCTGGGCTTTTTCAAGAAAAAGTCCAACGAGCTGGAAGCCCTGAAAGTGAAATACGACAAAGCTGATGTGAACGTGGAACGCATCAAGGCCCAACTGGAGGACCACCAGGTAACCCTGATGAAAGACATTGCCATGCTGGACAAGATGTACCAGCTGAACCTTGTCTATTTCAAGGAGCTGAGCATGTATATCCTGGCCGGCCGCAAAAAGCTGCAGCAGGTGCGGGAGAACGACCTGGCCGCCGCTGAAGCCAAGGCCAAAACATCCGGCCTGCCGGAAGATGCCCAGGCTGCCCGCGACCTGGCCGACCAGTGCGACCGCTTTGAAAAGAAGCTGTATGACCTGGAGCTGACCCGCAATATCTCCATCCAGATGGGCCCACAGATCCGCCTGATCCAGTCCAACGATACGATGATGGCCGAAAAGATCCAGACCACCATTGTGAACACCATCCCCCTGTGGAAGAACCAGATGGTTCTGGCCTTGGGCATGGCACACAGCCAGCAGGCCATGCAGGCCGAGCGCGCCGTGACCGATGCCACCAACGAGCTGTTGCGCAAGAACGCCGCAACCCTCAAGCAGGGCACCATCGACATCGCCAAAGAGTCTGAGCGCGGTGTGGTGGATATTGAGACCCTGCAGCAGACCAACCGCGATTTGATCAGCACACTGGATGAATTGAACAAGATCCGCGCAGACGGCAAGGCCAAGCGCGCCGCCGCCGAGCAGGAGCTGGGCCGCATTGAGGGCGAGCTGAAGCAGAAGCTGTTGGAAATTAACAAGTAATTATTTTTAGGGTGCATTATTGCATCCCCGTTAAGTGAGGACGACCCATGCAGTTGGAGCAGCAGGAAACATTTGAGATCAAAAGCCCGCAGCTGGAAGTGTTTGGCCAGGTGGAAAGCAAACTGCCCGCCCCCGCCAAAAAGCGGCCTTTTGCGGCCGGGTTCCTGGCCGTGATGGTGCTGGTTTCGGTGTTTGGCATTGGCGGCGTGCAGCTGAAAAGCCGTTACCGCAATGTGGCTGAAATTTACACCAGCGAGGTTGACAAGCACGGCAACAGCATCCAGGGGGATTTTACCACCCTGACGGATACCGCTGCCAACCTGATGCGTGCCTGCCAGAAGGTACTGGGCGAAGCTGACAGCAACTGCACCACCGTAGCAGACCTGCTGGCCCAGTGGCAGGATACCGCCATTGCCCCAGCCGCGCAATATGCGGTCATCCACCAGCTGGATAACGCTGTGGACGCCATGTACACCGCCGCCAAGGCAAAAGCCACCGACGATACGCTGGATCAGATCAACAGCCTGGATGCCAGCTATGTGAGCACCCAAAGCATTTTGCAGCGCGAAATTGCGCAGAATTATACCACCGCTGCCCAAAGCTACAACACCATGGCTTCCGGTTTCCCCGCCAATGTGATCGGTACATTGTGGGGCGCGGGGCAGGTGGAGCTGTATGCAGCGCAGTGACCCCGGAAAGGAGGGGGCCGGATGAAAATTTTGACCCGCACCGCAGCCGCCGTTCTGGCGGCTGTGACCGCGGCGGCAGTCTGGGCGGTACCGGCAGCGGCAGCTGCTTCCGTTCAGGGCATCAGCAGTACCAGCTGCATTGCCGATAATGCCAATATTCTAAGCCGCGATACCGAAACATATATCACCAACATTTCTGTTGCCCTGCAGGAAAACTGCAGCGGTGCACAGATCGGCGTTTACACCACCGATTACGTCGGCAACAACACCATGGAAGGCTATGCCTACGAGGTGTTCCAGGCATGGGGCCTTGGCAGCGCTGACCAGGACAACGGCATGGTGCTGCTGATGGCCACCGGGGACGACAACTATTGGGCCACCCCCGGCGAAGGGCTGGAAAGCGCGTTTTCCGGCAATGTGCTGAGCGATCTGCTGTATGATAACCTGGAAGCTTCCTGGGCAAAACAGGATTACGATACCGGCGCACGCAAAACCGTGCTGGCCATGGCCGAGCGCATCTGCGATGTATATGGCGTCAGCCTGGATATGGACGCGATCGGCTCCGGCCTGGCAGATTCTTCCGGCAGGATTGTGGAAAACACCCAGAGCCGCAGCAATGGAGGGGCGGTGCTTACCTTGATTTTACTGACGATTATTATTGCAGTGATCGTGATTGCAATCCTGAAAACACCGCGCGGACCCCGCGGGCCGCAGGGTCCCACCTACACAGGCGGCCGCCGCGGGCCGAACGTATTCTTTTTCGGCGGACCGATTTACCGGCCGCGCCGTCCCCGGCGTCCTCCCCCGCCGCCCCCTCCGGGCGGTGGATTTGGTAATCCCGGCCCACGCCCCGGCGGCGGCTTTGGTGGGCCTGGCCCCGGTGCTAGACCTGGCAGTTTCGGTCCGCGTCCCGGCGGCGGCTTTGGCGGAATGTCCGGCGGGTTCCGTTCCGGCGGCGGCAGTGCCCGGCCGGGTGGCGG
>UMIT01008078.1_pt1 | contig 54878 bp, 52 predicted proteins | sample 1965911 | NCBI WGS metagenome assembly UMIT01 (sample SAMEA4836131, study PRJEB28245) | human gut metagenome | biome: gut microbiome; material: fecal sample | place: Denmark | collected 2008 | reverse complement strand
GAGTTCAGCAGCCTGCCACGTGTGACAAGGCTGCGTTCGGTTACACTCTTCTCCCTGATAATGGAGAGTTTCGCATAGGTCACGACCTCATACGGATAGGTGTTGAAATCGCACCTGACACTGTCAATCCCAATCCGCTGGCTCATGTTCCCCGAAATGATCCGGTTGTAATATCCCTGCTCTGCCAGATCCACATAATGGGCATAGGCAGAACGGTCGCTGAGAAACATCGCCCGTTGGATATTACCCTCAATCGCGCTTTTGTCGGGAGACAGCGTAAAGAACAGTTCATGAAACCTCCTGACATGTTCCCTTGCCTCCACCGGGCGGTTCTGTTCCAAGTCTTGTGAAAGGGCCAGCATCAACGACTTTCCCTCATCCAGGACATAGATCTTCTCCCGTTGCGCTTCCGCAAAGCTGTAAGCCTTCCATACTGAAAATCCCACAAGAAGCGTACAGACACACAGATAGATGATTCCGAACAGGCGGAGGTGTTTGAAACTTGTCTCGATATTCTTCAATGATTTGAATTCCATTCTGTAAATGTTTTATACTGTTATTGTCTAAATTCACTTGACCAGCCTTCCGGCAATGTTTCCCACCGCCGCTCCGGCACTTCCTGCCACCACAGAGCCGGTCTTGGATGCCGCCTGATTCACGTTCTTTCCATAATTGCCCGCACCGCCTCCGGCCTGCACAATCCAGTTGGATACGGTCGGGATGGTGAAATACCCGATAATGCCGATTATCAGAAACGTGATGTAAACTGCGTTTGAACTGTCGGGGATGAAATCCGGATCGGAAAGCTGCTCGATGTCCCTTTGTAGCATCAGCACCTGGATTCTCGCCAGCACACTGCTGAACAGGTCGCTGACAGGAAGCCAAAGGTAAATGCTGATGTAGCGGACGAACCACTGGCTGAGAGATGCCTGGAACCCGTCCCAGCAGGAAAGGGCAAAGGAAACGGGGCCGAGTATCGAAAGGACGATCAGGAAGAATGTCCTCAGCGTATCAACGACCAGTGCCGCAGCATTGAAAAGGAGTTCCAGCAGTTCCCGGAAAAAATCCTGTACAGACTTTTTCATGTTATACATGGCACGGTCCACATACATTCCGCAGGCCTCTATCGCATCCAATGCGCCCAGTTCGTCCAGTTTGTTGTCAAAAGCCTCCTTGTCCACCAGATAGGCAGTCTCGGGATTCCGTTTCATAGCCTCCATCTCCAGCTTGTCCTTCTGTGCCCGGTACTCGTTCATGTCAAAGGTCTGGCTTTCGAGAATCGTATGCGTGCCTTTCACGACCGGTGACAGGATGCTGTTCAGCGTACCCAGTACAAGTGTCGGAAAGAACATGATACAGAGTCCCAGGGCGAACGGACGAAGAAGCGGAAAGACATCCACGGGTTCGGCACGGGCCAGAGCCTGCCATACACGATATGCCACATAGAAAAGAGCACCCAGCCCGGCAAGCCCTCGGGCGACACCGGTCATCTGTGAGCAGAGCGGCATCATTTCCACATACAGATTCTGTAAAATCTGATGCAGGTTGTCAAAATTTGCAGCCAACAATACCATAAGCATTCGGAATGAGGATTACCAATAACGTTCGTTCGGTGAACCGTAGAGAGCCATTACACGGTCCAGGTCGTTCCGTTTCTTGGCACGCAGGTAGGACACCCCGATATTCTTGTTGGTATAATACTGCACCAGGCTGCGGTTTTGCAGCATGTCGTTGTAGCAGCGGTCGATGATGTCCATCCTTTCCTTGTCGTTCATGGAAAGCCCGTTCTCGTTGACCACCGTCTTCAGGTCGTTCAGCAGGTGGGCACTTTCTTCCAGCAGTTTGGTGTACCCAAGGGCAATGGCACTCAGTTCTTCCGGTGTAAAATACGGGTCGCTGAGCATACGCTCGAAGTTGGTGACATAGATGTCCGTGATATCTCCCACCATCAGGATGGTCTGCTGGACCTTGCGGGCATCCCGGACAAGGTTCTTGACCTTACGCAATCCGTCATAATACTCCTTGCCTTGCTTGTAGATTTTCACGGTTTCCTGAAAACTATTCGCCATATTGGTGGCAGTGGAGGATGTGTGAACGATGTTCTTGGCAGCATTGATGATGCCCTGCGCCAGATTGCCTGGGTCGCTCACGACCCATTGGGCTTTCGCTGTGAGGCTGGCAAGGAAGCAGCCCATGCACAGCATAAGAATTTTCTTTTTCATGATGTTTCTGTTTTAATTGGTGAATAAAAATCTGTTGAAAGTCAAAGTCCCATTTTTCGCCCTTTGGACGGCGGGTTACGGAGGATAGGCTTGTGTACCCGTCTCGGACGGTCTACCTCTTCCACTTTTTCTTTCCCGTGTCTGAGGGATGCGAAGAATTCGTCAGCATACGGTCTGCGGCTGGTAACCCGGACTAATCTGTCATCCAGTTCTTTGTAGGCTTTCTGTGCCTGACGGGATTGTTCTTCCGGGGCTGCGGTCTTGTCAATACCGTATTTGACCAGAAAATCCGGTTGCACATTGATAAGGTCGTTTGAAGCATCCGGTGACACGGCGATACGCCCCAATTTGTCAAGCTCCCGGTCAAGTCCCTCTAGATAGAAGTCCGGCAGACGGACTCCGGGGATATTCTCGACCGCCTTTTCAGCCGCCGCGCACATCTCGGCTTCTATACGGGGAATGTTCATCCTGACATCAGGCTCAATGCAGCAGTCATCCCTGTCCATCAGATAGCTTTCGAGCCATTCATAGGTACTGCATTTGTCCTCAATGCCATAGCGCAGCTTGACGTAGGTCGATGGCACCATGCTGTATGAGGCGAGTTCGCATAGTTCAGATACATCCAGGCTCTTTCTTTGGAAGTCCAATATTCTTATTGCGGATATTACTTCGCTATGTGGCGGGCGTTCAATTCTATTCATCGGATATTTCGTACATCCCCAATCACGCATAATTGTGTACATTGCGAACAAACCATGCACTGGTGTGGCTTCCCATGGTGGAATATCCGTCAGTTGAGAGCCGTGTTTCGCCATAAATGGAGTATCCGTCAATACATCCATCATATCTACGGATTCCTTGTTCATCGTTGATATGGGAGAATCGAAGGGTTCGGATTTCGCTATCAGCAGGGCAATCTGTTCAATAGCTTTTTCCGAATGACTGTACTCCCGGATAAGTTTTGTAAGTTCCCCGTGATTGTACACACCGGCAAGATGTTTGGCTTTTTGAGCAATCTCCCGCAATTCCCGGTAGTCCGGTTCCCGGAAGCGACCGACAATCCGATGTCTTATCCATTCGGTAAATTTCATCTCTTTCTTGATTTTTGATTGTTACTTACTGTTACGTTTGCTCTCTGCGAGCTGCCTTATTGCAAGCTCTATGTTGCCGCCCAGCTTCTCCGTAAGCCGCATCAGCTCAAGTTTTTCGGTCTCCTCGGTGGTGTAGCATACGTACTCTTCAAGTGAGACTTCCGTGGCATAGACCGCCGATTGCGTACCGCCCAGACCAATCCAGACTTCCTTGTACTTTCTGGACGGATTGTTGGACATATTGATGGAAAGTATCTGCGCACGCTCCTTGTCGGTCAAGCCGAGCAAGGTCTGAATCTCATCAAACTTGTTCATGTACTTGCGCTGGTCAAGCAGAATCTTGCAATCGCTGTTGTTGATGATGGTTCCCTTGACAATGGGAGAAGAAATGATATCCTCCACTTCCTGGGTCACGACAACTGCCTCTCCGAAAAACTTTCGGACGGTCTTGAAGAGGTACCGAAGATATTCCGCCATACCCTCCTTGCTAATGGCTTTCCAGGCTTCTTCCAATAATATCATCTTGCGGATTCCTTTCAACTTTCTCATTTTGTTGATGAAGGTTTCCATGATGATAATGGTGACTATCGGGAAGAGTACTTTATTATCCTTGATATTGTCCAACTCAAAGACTATGAAGCGTTTACTCTGTAAATCAAGCTGCTTGTCGGAGTTGAGCAGATAGTCATACTCGCCACCTTTGTAGTAGGGCTCCAATACATTGAGGAATCCCCACACGTCAAAATCCTTCTCGCGGGTGCGTTTCTTTTCCAGGATATCCTGATATTCGTCACGGATAAACTCATAGAAAGTATTGAAAGACGGTTTCAGACCGCTGTCCCTGCGGATCTTCTCCAAAAAGAGATTGACCGCATTGGATAGTGCCACCTCCTCGGCACGTGTCGGCGGCTCGTCGTCACGCTTCCACAGGGTAAGGACAAGCGTCTTGATGGACTCTTTCTTCTCGATGTCGAAAATTCCGTCTTCCACATAGAAAGGATTGAAGGCGATGGGATTATCCTCCTCGTAGGTGAAATAAATCCCGTCCTCGCCGTGTGTCCTCGCATGGATCAGGTTGCACAGCCCCTGGTAGGAGTTGCCCGTATCCACCAATAGCACGTGTGTCCCTTGCTCGTAATATTGCCTCACCATATGGTTGGTAAAGAAGGACTTGCCCGAGCCGGACGGGCCGAGGATAAATTTGTTCCTGTTCGTGATGGTGCCGTTCTTCATCGGCAGGTCGGAAATGTCCAGATGGACCGGCTTTCCGGTCAAGCGGTCCACCATACGGATGCCGAACGGAGAGAGCGAATCCTTATAGGAGGTTTCCCCGATGAACAGGCACAGGGCCTGCTCGATAAAGGTGTGGAAACTCTCCTCGGACGGGAAATCTCCGGCATTGCCGGGTATTGCCGCCCAGAACAGAGTCGGCACATCCACCGTGTTGTGGCGCGGTTTGGCTTCCATCAACGCCAGCTGGCTGCCTACATCGTTCTTGATGCGCTTCAACTTTTCCCGGTCATCGCTCCAGGCCATGACATTGCAGTGTGCGCGGATGGAGGTCAGCCCCTTGCTGTGCGCCTCGTTCAGGTACTCTTCAATCCATTCGCGGTTGATCTGGTTGGAACGGCTGTAACGGGAAAGCGAGTGCATGTTCCGTGCAGTCTGCTCGAATTTCCTGAGAATTTCCGCCGAATCATCAATGAAGAGGTACTGGTTCACCACATGGTTGCAGGTAAGCAGAATGCCTATCGGTGCGGCAAAGGACAGCCGACAGTCGCTCCGGTCTGTCGAGAGCCTTTCATACCGGCAGTCGGTTGACACGTTCGACGGCAGGTCTTCCGGATCGGAAAGCGTATGAAGGCACAGGTAGTTGTCGCCCACCTTCATTTCCTCGGCACCGAGTGACAGATCCTGCAAGCAGGTAGCATCTTCCTGCGACATGGAAAAATATTTCTCGATGATGCCGGCGGAATTTTTGCTCCCGATGATTTCCTCATCCGTCAGGCGGATGATACGTAGCAGGCCGCTGTCGTTCACAATGCGTTCGAATTGTCCGCAACACTCCATGAACCGGGTGACGGTTTCCTTGTCCTGCATTTCCTTGGGGATAATGAATCCCCTTGTAAGTGCATTGAAACTGCTGGTCGTCCGGCTGTGTTCCTTCGTGGTTTTCGTAAGGAACAGGTAACAGGTATGCTGCAAATACGGCCGCTCGTTGAAATGCCGTTCGAAACTGCGGCTCAGAAAGCTTAGGTCTTCCTTGCAGATATCCGGCTTGTATCCCTCTTCGATGAAGAAGTCCTGCTTGTGTACGATGCTGTAGTTCGGCAAGATCTTTACCGCTTTTGCCCAGGTGGAGTGCATGGACTCGTACTCGGCACGTGTCAGCGTGAACAGTTCGGGCAATTCCACCCGGTATGCCACGGTGATGTCCGCATCCTTGCTGATGATGCAGCCGTTCTCCACGGCCAACAGCGGGAACTTGCTTTCCAGCGTGGCTGTTTTCATTACGTTTTTCATGCTTTTCTGTTTTTAATGGTTGGAGAAAACAACCGGAGGAACTTTCTCCGGCTGATGATGTAGCGGGGATGGCTGCGCAGCGCATGGAGTTTCATAAGGCCCCATTCACCGTATTTCGAGTTCATCCTGAAAGTGACCCAGACCAGCACCGATGCGGAAACGACTCCGAAACCGATGCAGACCCACTGGTTGATACCTGCCATATACATGACGACGAAGATTACGAACAACGCGAGCAATCCTCCTGCAAAGATGAACAGGTACTGGCTCTTTAGTCCTTTGAATTCCGGGCTGCGCCCAATCCCCTTGTTGACATTGAATTCCGCCATATTACAGGAAGAATGAGCGTAAGATGGTGGCGGCGACAATCAGGAAGATACACGCACCGAACCAGCTGGCGGCAGTCTTTGAAGTGTCCGGGTCGCCTGACGAGAACTTGGAATAGACCTTCACGCCTCCGATAAGGCCGATAACGGCACCGATGGCGTAAATCAGCTTGGTGCCGGGATCGAAATACGAAGTGACCATGTTGGTAGCTTCCGTAATTCCACCGATACCGTTGCCCTGGGCAAATGCCCCCATTGAAACCAGCAGCGTCATAGCTGCCAAAAAGAATCTTTTTTTCATGTGTCGAAACTTTTAATTGGTGAGACAAAAAATGATTTCGACTGCGAATATATAATGCTTAATTTATTGATTTACAAACTGTACGATATGTGACACCGTATGACATTACGTTACATCGGAATAAGATTTTGAGCTGTTCAAAAAGGGTTTTCCCGGCAATATGAAACAGAAAAAACAGGATAAGGAGAAAGCGGCATTTCATTCCTTCCGGCAAAAGTAGCCCCGTGTCCTGAGAAGCCCGGCAAGGCGGCCCTGCGGGCTGGTTGCCGTGAAATAATCATCCTCGCTACGCTTGCGGTATTTTTTCACGGCAAGCCTTGCGGGATTCCGAACCGGGGCGAAAAAGCCTTCAGGAAATAAAATACCGTTCGGTTTGAATGGATATATGTAAAACAAAAAACAGAAGATAACATGGAAACAAGAAACAATCAGACAGTGGCTTTCACAGGACACCGTAAGGAACGTATTCTGCAAGGGGTTGGAAACGATCCCCGGATACTTGCACAAATCAGGGAAGTTGTGGCTGTAATGGTGACAGAACTGTATAGGCAAGGGTACAAAGTGTATTATACCGGCATGGCCAACGGCTTTGACATGGCGGCTGCGGAAGCGGTCTTACAGGTCAGGGAGGAATACGGGGATATCATGCTCGTAGCGGCAGTGCCATTTCGGAAACAGCCTTTATGGTTTGATGCGGAAGACCAGCTGTTGTATGCCTGTTTGTTGGAAAGAGTGGACCGGGTGGTCATGGTTTCCGAGAATTACCACAAGGGCTGTTACCTGCGCAGGGATGAATACATGGTACGTAAGGCGGATGTTATCGTTGCCTATTGGAACCTCGTACCGAAAGGGGGAACATTCTACACGGTGAGCAAGGCGTTGGAAAGCGGAAAGCCGGTCATCAACCTTTATGAAAGGATGAAATAGCGGCTATCTGTATTGGGATGGAAAAGCGAAGTGTGAAAGCCGGCTTTCACACTTCGCCTCTGTTCATTTTACACGTTTTATGTATTGTCTGCTCCTCAGAACCGGAAGATATGTCTGACATGGAAAAAGGCACACCGATATCACATCGACATGCCTTCTGAAACTATGACAGCAAAAAAGAAACAATTAAACGAATTCATCTATATCGAATGCCTCTGTCTTATTTTTTGTATTATCCATTTCTGTAGTATGTGAGTCATCACAAAACATACTATCAATAAGATGTCCTATCTTCTTTTTGACAGCGGCTTCTCTCTCCATAAGTCTGGAAACTTCTTCTTCGGATAAATAGATACGTGGGGCACGAATTGCAGGATTTCTTTTTATGGCAAAAGATTCTGCTTTTGGCTGCGGTACTGCTTGTTGTTTTTTGTCTTGCATATTCGATTCCATATTTACATGTATTTATTCCAATCAATTCCAATCTGTTCCAAAGACTGTTTTGGCGTCTCTTTTCCATTTGGCATATTTTCCCTGAGCAGTTTTTCCAATTGGCTCTGAGTACTCAGTTCGGTTGAAAAGAACCTGAACAGGTCTGTATCCTGAAGTTGGTACAGGGTTTCGGCAGCATTTCGGATTTTCTTTCTGTCATCCGTTCCCGAAATAAGCACATCAGCGACATTGTCCAGTTCCTCAAAAGTCAGTGCCCTTGAAAAATCCGGGTCAGGAACACACCCGTCATTTGACATAAGTTCCCGCTTTTCCGATTCTGTCAGTCCCTTTTGTGAAGAGAAGCCATCTATCACATCATCCGGATCTATATCCTCATCTTCCTCTATAGGCTCTTTCTTCATAGGTTCAGAACGTGTGGGAGTTTTTCTTGCCACATCCGGGTCTTCAAGATAGACTATTTTCGTTTTTCCGATTACTTCATTGTACTCGTCCAGTGGATTCGGCTGCGTTTCGGTTTTCTCTTCATGCCCGACTTTAAGGATATCGTTCTCCGCTTGTGCGATCCACGCTTCAGCCTTGTCCAGTCTTGCCCTATACCGGGCTTTCCTTGCTTTTTCCGCCATCCGTTTTTTACGTGATTTCCATAACCGGATACGTGCAATACGCATATGACGAAGCTGACTATCCCAAAAATTATAAACTCTCGGACTGAAAATGAACATCCATACCTTATATAATATGTAAGTTGCCGACACGGCTTTTACTGAAAAATAAATTAATGTTGTTTCCATGACTATTGAATTTTAGGGGGTGAAAAACGGTCTTTATACATTCGGGTGATTTCCTCGATGTTGAGTTCTATATGCTCGGCAATGATGTTACTGATATAGCTCGCAATACTTACTTCGGGAGCTATCACATGGAGATAATTCTTTATCTCGTCGTACAGCTTGCGGTTCAGGTACACCTGGATGCGTCCGGGCATGGGGGTATTCACCAGATACTTCTGACGAAAGTTACTGTCACATTCGGGCATATTGCAAGGTTTGGGATTTTTACGGGCAGTTTCTTTTTCCGTATCCTGCCTTTCATTGTTTTCCTCTTCCGGAACCTCAACCACTATGATATCCTCGTTCTCGATGGCATCAGGAATGTCACCGACCATATACCCCCTGATTTTTTCTTCATTCACTTTTACAATTTTCTTTGCCATATCTCAATTACAGGTTAAATTTTACAATCAGTTCGTTTGCCAGTTCCTGCAATCCGCTGCCTTTAAGCTGTCCTGCCGGCGGTGGAAGGAGCGAGCAGCGGAAATAGGTACGTGTCCGGGATGACAGTTCCTTGTCATAGCGACAGAGATCGGGAATCATTGAATCCAGAATTTTCAACCCCTGTTTTTTCATCAGTGCCATATAATTGTCAAGCACTTCGGTATTGCTTCTTTTCTTTACCTTGGTCCAGAACAGAAACACGTCTTTCAAGGGAATGTTCTTCCGGTTTTCCGCACACTTCATAACACTTTTGGCAAAGACAAAACTGCTGTCCATAACGAAATTGTCAGCGGCAATGGGGGTCAATACATAATCCACATTGAAAATGGTCTGCAAAACGCCGGATATGTCCATAGACCCCGGCAAATCTATGAAAACGATATCAAAATCTGCTTTTGCCGCCAACTCTCCGGCCACATGGCGTGCATTTTCCGGCTTTGCCTGCCTGATAGGATAAATCCTGCATCCCCTGAGCCTCTGTTCCTCCAGCAACACCATGTACTTTTTGTTTATCTCCACCATCTCCATGTCCCGTTCCCTCAGATTGAACAGGCTGCGCTGGGTGGCGTCACAATCAACGATAGCCACATTCTTGCCCATCGAATAATTCAGGAGACTGGCAAGTGTTACCAACATTGTACTTTTGCCGACCCCACCTTTCTGGTTGCTGACCGCAACGAATAACGGATTCTTCTTCATAACTGAACTTTTTTAATGGTTTATTACACTATTGTTTTACTTGTCTGTTGTTTGCTTTGTGACAAGGTTTGTTAGTGATACGGTTGCTTTGTGCTCACCAACCGGCAAACCGACCAACCGATAGTTATCTGCCCCAACAAAGCAAGCAAACAATCACTGCCCGCCTGTTGCAACAAGTGTTTTCGCTAACGGGTAATACAACGGACAGCCACTTGATTATTGGTTTGTTTTACCGTTCACGCTGCAAATAAAAGGGTATTTTTTCATACCTGCACTATGTTTTAAGGGAGGTGACGACCTGTGTCATCATTTGTCATCACGTTACATATAACCCGCTATTTTACAACAGGATAAACCGCCATAACTTTGCACCGACAACGGAACGGATACCGCTGCGGAGGATTCCCGAAGCCGAAAAATGAGGCTGAAGGTCAAAACTTAATTTGACGAAGGAAAATTCATGTTCAAGCGAACATAGCAAGTTGTGTTTTGAGGCACCCGAAATAAATTCGGGCACTCAAAACAACTTGCCACTCGCCTGAAGGCTCGGGAGGGATTCACTCCAAAGTCGTGAATCCGGGATGGAAGATCAGAAACAGAAAACATCAATGCGTATGGAAGAAAACAGAAAGAAAAAAATGACCAAAGGTGTAGGACGGAAACCAAAATCCGACCCGGCCGTGCACCGTTATGTGGTACGGTTGAACTCGGAAGAGAACGGGCGTTTCAACATCCAGTTTCAAAAATCCGGATTGAAGGAGCATTCAAAATTTATCAAGGCGATGCTTTTCGGACATGAAATCAAGGTGGTGAAAATCGACAAGGCGACGATGGACTACTACATCCGCCTTACCAATTTCTACCACCAGTTCCAGAGTATCGGCAACAATTACAACCAGACGGTAAAAGCAGTCAAATCCAATTTCGGAGAAAGACGGGCATATGCACTGCTTCGTAATTTGGAAAAAGCGACCATAGACCTGGTGGTGCTGAGCAAGCGGATTATCATGCTGACCCGTGAGTTTGAAGAGACTTATCTTATCAAAAGGAAGAGGGAGGAAGGATGATATGGTGGCGAAAATCAACAGGGGCGTTTCTCTTTACGGGGCAATCGTCTATAACCAGCAGAAAGTGGAAGATGCCACGGCACGGATTATTTACGGGAACCGTATGATTACCAATGTCATGGGAAATCCTGAACAGGTCGTGCGGCAGACGATGTGGGCGTTCGAAAATTACCTGCTTGCCAATAAAAATACCGAGAAGCCAATACTGCATATCTCATTGAACCCTTCTTTAGACGACCGGCTGACGGACAGCCAATTTGCCGACCTTGCCAAAGAGTATATGCAGAAGATGGGATATGGCGACCAACCCTACATCGTATATATACACGAAGACATCAGCCGCAGGCACATCCATATCGTATCCACCTGCGTAAACGAAAAAGGGGAAAAGATTGACGACGCCTACGAATGGAACCGTTCGATGAAAGCCTGCCGGGAACTGGAAAGGAAGTTCGGACTGAAGCAGGTGGAAGACAAACGGAAGGAATTGCTTGAACCGTACCTGAAAAAAGCGGACTACCAAAGCGGTGATGTAAAGAAGCAGGTGTCCAATATCGTCAAGAGCGTGTTCGGCTCTTACCGTTTCCAGTCTTTCGGGGAGTACAGCGCATTGCTCTCCTGCTTCAATATCGAAACGAAGCAAGTGAAAGGCGAATTTGATGGAGTGCCTTATAACGGTATCGTCTATACCATGACGGATGACAAGGGCAAACCACTATGTACACCCATCAAGTCTTCCCTTATCGGGAAACGCTACGGGTATGAGGGACTGGAAAAGCGTATCGGTTACAACATTCGTGAGTATAAGGCAAAAAAATGGCAGCCGAAGATTAGGAACGAAGTGGCTCTTGCCATGCACGGTTGCCGTGGCGACCGGGAGACATTTGTCCGTCTGCTTGCCGGGAAAGGCATAGATACAGTATTCCGTGAGAACGATGAAGGACGCATCTACGGTGCGACCTTCATCGACCACAAGAACCGGGAGGTCTGTAACGGCTCCCGGCTCGGCAAGGAGTTCTCGGCAAACGCCTTTGAGCGGCTCTTTAATAATCCGGACAGCATCCCGGATTTGGATGCGCACATGCCGGACACCGGTCTGCAAAGCAGATTCTCCTCCGATATGGAAAGTGCCATCGAACAGGCTTTCGGGATATTCAACCTGGAAGCGAACGGTCCCGATCCGCAGGAAGAGGCTCTCGCCCGGAGGCTGCAACGTAAAAAGAAGAAGAAACGCCGCTCACGGGGAATATCCTAATTACCGAATTTACCAACATTAAAAATCAGTTTATCATGCAACAGGAAGATGATTTGAGAGGACTGGCCAAGGTCATGGAGTTCATGCGTGCCATATCCATTGTTTTTATTGTCATTCACGTCTATTGGTTCTGTTACCAATCGTTCGTGAATATGGGTATCAATATAGGCGTGGTTGACAGGATACTGCTTAATTTCCAGCGGACGGCGGGGCTGTTCAGCAACCTGCTTGTAACGAAAGTGTTTGCCGTCATATTCCTTGCACTCTCGTGTCTGGGTACAAAAGGTGTGAAGAATGAAAAGATGACATGGAACAGGATATATGCCGCTTTCCTTTCGGGGATGGTGCTGTTTTTCATGAACTGGTGGATGCTCGACCTGCCGTTCAACCCGACAGGCAATGCCGTAATATATACGGTAACGCTTACCGCAGGATATATCCTTCTCTTGATGTCGGGTATGTGGATAAGCCGTATGTTGAAGAATAATCTGATGGAGGACGTGTTCAATACCGCCAATGAGAGCTTCATGCAGGAAACAAGGCTCATGGAGAACGAGTATTCCGTCAACCTGCCCACGAAATTTGTCTATCAGGGCAAGGAATGGGACGGCTGGATAAACATCGTCAATCCGTTCCGTGCTTCCATCGTGCTTGGAACGCCCGGTTCGGGTAAGAGTTACGCAGTGGTGAATAATTTTATCAAACAGCAGATTTCCAAAGGATTCGCTCTATATCTGTATGATTACAAATTTGACGACCTTTCCGTAATAGCCTATAACGAACTGCTGAAGAACCTGGATAAATACAAGGTCAGACCGGAATTCTATGTGATAAACTTTGACGATCCGAGACGCAGCCACAGATGCAATCCCATAAACCCGAAATTCATGGCCGATATCAGTGATGCCTACGAATCAGCCTATACCATTCTCCTGAATTTGAACAAGACCTGGATACAGAAACAGGGTGATTTCTTCGTGGAATCCCCGATTATTTTGCTCGCCGCGATTATCTGGTACTTGCGGATTTACAAGGACGGCAAGTATTGTACCTTTCCTCACGCGATAGAGTTCCTGAACAAACCGTATGCGGATATATTTACAATTCTGACCTCGTATCCTTCCCTTGAAAACTACCTTTCCCCCTTTATGGATGCCTGGCAAGGGGGAGCTCAAGACCAGTTACAGGGCCAGATAGCGAGTGCGAAAATCCCGCTATCGAGGATGATTTCACCGCAGCTTTACTGGGTCATGACAGGCGATGACTTCACGTTGGATTTGAATAATCCTGAACATCCGAAAATACTTTGCGTGGGAAATAATCCGGACAGACAAAATATCTATTCGGCGGCATTGGGACTTTACAACAGCCGCATCGTGAAGTTGGTAAACAAGAAAGGACAGCTCAAGAGTTCCATCATTATTGACGAGCTTCCGACCATCTATTTCCGTGGTATCGACAACCTGATAGCCACAGCACGAAGCAACAAAGTGGCAGTGTGTCTCGGCTTTCAGGATTTCTCACAGCTTACCCGTGACTACGGTGACAAAGAGGCGAAGGTAATCCAAAATACGGTGGGAAATATATTCTCAGGGCAGGTGGTCGGGGAAACGGCAAAAAGCCTGTCGGAGCGTTTTGGCAAAATACTCCAGCAACGACAATCCATCTCTATTAACCGGCAGGACACATCCACTTCCATTAACACGCAGTTGGATTCGCTGATACCTGCATCCAAGATTGCCAACCTCTCGCAGGGCACATTCGTGGGCAGTGTGGCAGACAACTTCGGGGAAGAAATTGACCAGAAGATTTTCCACGCACGGATTATTGTCGATAGTGAAAAGGTAGCGGCGGAAACAAAGGCTTACAAGAAGATACCCGTCATCAACGAGTTCAAGGACGAGAATGGCAACGACATCATGCAGCAGCAGATTGACCGCAACTACTCCCAAATCAAGGCGGATGTGGTGCAAATAATTGAAGATGAAATGGAACGAATCGCAAACGACGAGAACCTGAAGCATTTGTTACAGGAGAAATAACCGGTGGGCGACAAAAATACGGGCGGGACAAATCCGATACATTGTCCCGCCCATCATTCTTTTTAATCCTGATTTTCAGAAAATTCCTCTTTAAGTAATTTGTTTATGGTCGTTATCGTGTGGGTCTGAAAGTAATTTTTTAGTTCGGCATCATCTTTCAGCAGTATGCCACATTCTTCGTCAAAAGTTCCAATGATATATCTTTTTAATTCGGAGAAACTCTCCGCAAACGGTATCTGTCTGTTTTCCTGCCAGTATCCGGTCGTGACTTCGGAGACAAACGCTTTCAATACGGCTTTTTCCTCCTTGTCCAATTTCTTGAAAGGCATTGTTTCCCGACTCACGGGCAACGGCTCCAGCAAAATATCCTCCGGATTTTTACCGTTACGCATAGCGGACATACAACTTTTACAGATATGTTGTGCGTGTCCTTTGCCTGAGAACTTCTCGTTCGCCTTATAGCTGCCACAGATACGGCAATAGTACCCCTGTTGTTTCTTCTTCTTTTTCGCCATGCCTATTGTTGTTTTAATAATTCCTGACCTTTTTCCGTCAGACGGTATTTCTGCTTCGGGTGGCTCGGCTGTTCCGGGTACAATGGAACGATATATCCTTCATTCAATGCGGGATGCAAGTAGTTCGTCCTGAATGTGGGACGGTGGTTCAGTTCCAATGCTTTCATTATTTCTTTTACGGACAATTCTCCTTCATCCAGTATTTTTACCAAAGCAAGAACCTGATCGGTACTTGGTCGGTACTTGGTCGGTGCTTGGTCGGTACTTGGTCGGTTTGTCACATCGCATCTGAATATCAGTGTTACACTGTCTGCCCATATCTTATATTCCGGTTCGGGCAATCCTGCTTTGCGGCATTCAGACATCATCAGTCCTATACCGCGTCCCCAGCTTTCCAGAACCTTCCGTTTATACAGGACATTGGCCAATAAAGGATTTTGTGGTTTTGATTCATGCTCTGACTTCATTTTTTCTGCATCCCAGTCGGGCGGAAAAGTACCGGGGTTTTCTATTTCCACACGATCATCATAAATGGCTATGCCTACCGAACCGCCGGCTTCTTTGTACGATCTGTGGGTCAGCGAGTTCAATACTCCTTCTCTTATAGCCTTGTAGGGAATGGTCAGATGTTCCTCCCGTTCCAATGTATCAGTTGTGCCGGATAAGGAAAGGTGCTTGAAAATAAATGCCATTGCCGCATTGAGCAATTGAAAGAAATTACCTTGAATGCGTTGGCTGTCCATGAATACGGTTTTGTCCGTTCCTTTGAAACGGGCTAAGCGGAGCAGGCATTGGGGATATTCCATATCCTCGTGTTTCCCAAACAGCACCGCTGCCGCATTGTTCAACTTCCCATCTTTCAATAACCCGAACTTACTTAATATGACAGGAATGTCAGTACCGGTATCTTCCGGCAAACGACCGCATTCTATACCTAACCTGACAGTCTTCAATACCTCGTTGGTATCCAAGTGTTGTAAGCTCAGATTCCTGTTTTCTAAAAGTTCCCAGCGGTATCTGTTTCCGTCACGCTGCAACAACAGGTCATTGTATGTAGTCTGCGGCATCGTGGTGGTCGCGCTTTCCACCCGCATATAGGGTCGTCCCTTATAGCAGAACGGACGGTTGAATTTGGATTCTTCAACACGGAAAATAATTACTTTTTTCTCGCTGTCTGGCAGTGGCGCATAAGATATTTGTACCATTGTCACAGGTTCCAGCCGGTTGATTGCATCCGCCATATCCCGTTTGGTCTTGTCACTGACTTCCTGCCCGATGATTTTTCCCTTGTCGTTCACACCAAACAGCACCGTACCGCCGTTTCCGTTCAGGAAGGCGCAAAGTGTTTCCATGCCACGCTCTAACTGACCGGTGGTTTCCTTGAACTCCACCTGTCCGCCTTCTTTTTCGGCTATCAACCGTTTTACATTATCGAGATCTTCTATAATCATATATAATTCTGCATTGTAAGTACAAAGGTAGCGTTTTCCGCTGATATTCGGGCAAATGAATCGAAAACTATCTGCCGGAAAAGATAAACTGCCCTGAAAAAATGAGAGAATGGCATCACGCCACCATTTGCTTCGGCTTTGGTACAAGATAGCCTTCTTATGCGCTCCTGATGCCCAAAGAAGACAGTGAAAAGAAAGAGGATAAGACACCGCTCTTTTATTTCAGCCTGCAAAGGTAGCCCCGTGCCTGTCTGGATTGAGCAAGGCCGGGCCCTTACGGGTTTCCGCAAAAATCTTCCGCGCTGCGCTTGCGGTATTTTTCCGGAAAGCCTTGCACAATCCGGCACGGGACAGCGAGGCAGGCAAGAAATAAAAAATCGGCTCACGAGCCGTGAAATGTCTAACTTAAAAATAAAAGATATGAGCAGAAGCAACTTCACACCGATGAAAAGATTTCACGAAATCATTGGCCGTTATGGTCTGAGACTGATGGAAGTCGGAACAAATCACCTGAGAGTATTTTCCGGAGGCCGGAAACTTTTCGATTACTATCCGCTGCGTATGAAACTCTTCGATTACCGACAGTGGCAACAACTGACCTACCCGTCACTCATTGAGGGGACAGACAAGTGGGAAACGGAGCTTGACGAAATTATAAACAGACTTATGGTAGTACCTCAATAATCAGCAGGACTATGAATGACAACAACAGTAAAACGCTCATTTGGGATAACATCCCCGAATGGGCGATTTATTCATTGGAGTATGGCATTGAAGAGGATTTGTTTCTTGCCGATGAAGACAAAGAATTGATAATCAAATTTATCGGTGAAAATTTTCCAAACGGATATGCCATGTCAGTGGATTGGGAATCATACAAGGAGTTCGACCGTTTTCCTGCATTCGGAAAACCGTGCAAGACTTATACGGTCAGGTTCTGTAATCTATAAATCAGAAAAACATGAGAAAGATAACATTGAGCGAATACAATGCCATTCCGGAAAACTATCGTGGGATTTGGACTGTCGAACGTTGGGATTTGCCTGATTGGGCAGAATTACGCAAAAAACATATCGGCAAACGTACCATGATGGTTTATGATAAAGGTACATGCCTGCTGGTAGAGGGAATCGGCTTTGAAATCGTGGATGATTCCGGCTGGAAAAAGCCGGATGAAATCAGAAAAGACATAGATATGCTTTACCAAGAGTTCTGTAACATGCGTAAATGCGAACCGCATTATGCAGATTGCATCATACGTTGGCAGGACACTCTGGATACATTGGAAACAAGAATTGCATTGTCCATGGATTCCGATACGGAATGGGATGAAGAAATCTTCTATTATTGCAACAGCCGGAACGAATTGAAATCACTCACAGAAAAAGGTTGCTCAGATTTTGTCATTGCTGATTGCTTCGGCTTCGGAATGTATGAAAAGCCGATACAGGAAATCTGAACATATTGAAAAAAGTAATGAAATACCAATAAAAACAAGAAATCTCAGCCATAATGACCGAGATTTCTTTTCTTCCTTTTTATAGTGCAGATGCGACGACTAAGCTCGCACGGGCACTTTTAGTATTGCAAAGGTAAGGATTATTCTGTTTCTGTTTAGCCAAACGATATTCTTTGACTGCGTCTATATTTTTTTCATGCCAAAATTTTGTGGATAGCAAAATAAGGATTATCTTTGCATATGAGTTCATCCCTCATTTGAGGGAAGGAAATCGAAAAACGCAAGCCATAGAAGCTCTGCGTTTTTTGCTTTTATAATAGTTCCGGCAATCTGTTCCGATTATATTTTCTCAATATTTTATCACGGGCGTAATCCTTTCCTTCCAGATGGTATGCAGTCAGGAGATAGTATGATGCTTTGTCCCTTCTTGGTTCAAGAACAATAACGTAATGCTCGTCAATGTCATATATATAAGTCCGTTTTCCTCTCGGCTCATTGACGGAAAAATACAACATCCTGTCTACTTTTTTTTGTTCCACATGATATCTGATCCAATGCAGTCGCTGTGATCTCGATATGTCAAATTCCCGGTGATGTTCCTCCTTATCCGTTTCTTTCCTGGTAAGATGATTGAACAGGACTTCCATAGCTATGATTCCATCCTCCTTTGGTGTAGGATATATGGGCTTGCCATTAAAACAGAAGTTTGGATTATCTTGAATATCCCGATTGAATACTCCACGCAGAGACCGTCTCCTTTCAGGTTCTGACATACCAAGCAGTTCAAGCAAATCATTATATTTCTTCGTCAAATTGAAAGGCATGGCTATTTCAGATTTATGAAAAACAGATTAAGTTTCTCAGAATGGTTTGTCATATCAAGACTCCCGGTGTGCAAATGTTTCATGATGCGCTCGATTATCATCATCTTCGCAGCGTTCTTATGTTCTTTGTCATTTACATTGTATGATACTGCTCCCATTATCAAGTCGGCAAGCTGCATAAGCAGACTTTCATGGGAGCAGATATTCTGAACATTACGGAATACTCCATATTTTGTATTCAGAACTTCTTTCAACTTGCGCACTTTTTGGGCACTGAACGAATCTTTGATATCAAGGTAAACATTGTAGCAATCTAAGGTGTCAATCTTGTAATTAAGCAGCAGATAATACATTTTATAAAAAAAATCATCATAAGAAGACCCCATTTCATCACATTTTATCTGCGATTTTTTTATTCCTATTGCACGAAATTTCAAATCAGTGTCAAAAAAATAGTCAATTAGATCCAGATAAAACCTCACTTTTGACATTGAAACCTTGCTCCATTTTATCTCAGCATAGAAATTATGCTCCTTTTTAAGTTCTTCTATACGTTTGCAATGTCTTCGTATCTGCGGATATGCACAACTCACCGATCCCAAAAACATATAGTCTTTATGGTCATGCTCAATATGGCAGCTCTCATCGCAATATATGTTGAAAGTCTTGTTCATAACAGTTGCAAATATACTCTTTTTATTTTGAAATAGAGACGCATCGTGTACTCTATTTCAAAATGCACTCAATGATAAAGTACATTATTCCATATTCCTCCATAAAATTCCATCATTATTCCGCTTCACTTGGCAAGTCCCTTCGAGAAGATAACTCGGAGGATGATACCTTCCACGTTCAAGCCTCCGGTTTTCGGGACACAAAATTCCCTTTGGTAATTTTCCGCCCGAAAAAACGCTCCGGTATCATCGTCCGAGTTGGGGAAAAGGTCCGGGACTTAGCAAGCGAAGCGACCTACGACGCATAGGACAAAACCAAAAAGACGGATGACGGCGGTCTTTTGCCGGTACCGATGTTGCAATGGATAACGCTGTCGATATCTTCCATACAAAAACAATCATCCGGTCTTATGGAGCAAAAGAAGGAAGTGGGGACTAAAGACAGCTCGCTCTCCACTCTGCATAATACATTTCTCTTTATCGCTTTCCTTTTGTTTCCGGCTTTTCTACCGCTTCCGCCTTTTCTGTTTGTTGGGGCTTACCTCCTGTGTGTTCCTTCTTTCTTTTTTGTTTTATCGGACTCTGTATATTTCCCTCACTTTTACCCTGATTCTTCCGTTTTTCTGCCTTTCGTCTTCCCGCCTATGGTGAAACGTGATGACATACGATGAAACGGATAGTCCAACGCATTGAAATATAATGTTTTATCAAAATTATGCCTATATATTTGCGGTGACAACAATAGTTTTCAACTCTAAAAATCACAGTTATGGCAAAGAAAAATGTAAGGGACGAACCCATGAAAACACAAGTCACCGAGAATGACCAGCTGAGTGACATTGTCTTCATTCTCGACAAGATGGAACTGCTGTTGCAGGCTATATCCGAAATCGACAAGAACGGCAGGTACAAGACGGTTCCGGCAGACAAGGAACACCGGAACTCCTTTCTGAAAATAGACCGCTATGCCAGCATGTTCGAGAATTTTCTGAAAAACTTCTGGAGCCAGTTCAAGGACCCGACCCGTTTCGGACTGCTCACCATCAAGGAGGACACCCTGGACAGCCCTGAAGTCAGACAGGCGGTGGAAGACATAGCCGCAGGCAGGAAATCGGATGCGGTGGATGAATTTCTGAAGAAATACGAGATTGTACCACGCACCAAGGAAAACCAAAGTATAAACAATCAAAATCAAGAAGAAATGGCAAAGAAAGACCAGACACAGCAGCAGGCCGCCCCGGAAACCGGGCAGCAGCCCAAGTACCGCTACAATGAATCAATGATCAACTGGGAGGAACTGAAACACTTCGGACTGTCCCGGGAGGAACTTCAGGAGCGCGGACTCCTTGACCAGATGCTCAAGGGATACAAGACCAACCAAGTCGTACCCATCAGCATGAATTTCGGCTCCGCCGTATTGCGTACGGATGCCCGACTGTCATTCCAGCAGTCCGTGGGAGGTCCCATCGTATTGGGTATCCACGGTATCCGTCAGAAACCCGAACTTGACCGCCCTTATTTCGGACACATCTTTTCCGAAGAGGACAAGAAGAACCTGCTTGAAACAGGCAACATGGGGCGTGTCGTGGAACTGAAGGGACGTAACGGGGAATACATCCCTTCCTTCGTGAGCATTGACAAACTTACCAACGAGGTGGTTGCCATGCGTGTGGAAAATGCGTTCATCCCGAAGGAAATCAAGGGGGTAAAGCTGACCGAACAGGAACAGAACGACCTGAGGGAAGGCAAGAAGATATTCGTTGAAGGGATGATTTCCAACGGTGGAAAGGAATTCGATGCCCATATCCAGATCAATGCCGAGCGCAGGGGTATCGAATACATCTTCGAGAATGACAAGCTGTTCAACCGCCAGTCGCTGGGTGGCGTGGAACTGACCAAACAGCAGATTGAAGACCTCAATCTGGGAAAAGCCATCTTCGTGGAGGGGATGGCACGCAAGGACGGTGAGCTATTCTCCTCGTATGTAAAGCTGGACGAAGCCACCGGCAGACCTTCCTATACACGCTACAACCCGGATTCTCCGGAAGGCGCACGTGAAATCTACATCCCGAAAGAAATCAACGGCGTGAAGATAACTCCGGAAGAACAGCAGCAGCTCCGGGAGGGCAAGGTCATCTTCCTCAATGACATGGTCAACCGCAAGGGCGAGGAATTCTCCTCATTCATCAAGGCAGACCTGGAAACCGGACGGCTCAGCTATTCACGCACACCGGACGGCTTCGAGCAGCGTGCGGAGTTCAAGATTCCGGACAAGGTATGGGACGTGCAGCTGAACCGCCAGCAGCGTGCCGACCTCCAGAGCGGCAAGGCCGTGCTGGTAGAGGGCATCAAGGGCTATGACGGAAAGACCATCTCCCAGTATGTCAAGGCGAACTTCAACCAGGGCAGGCTGGACTTCTACAACGAGAATCCGGACCGCAAGCGTGACGCTTCACAGCGGAATGTCGTGGCCAACGCCCAGAAACAGGGACAGGAGGCGAAGCAGAGCAGCCGCAGATCCAAAGGTGCAAGCATGGCCTGAAGTAAAATGAATGTATAATCCAAAAGAATCTGAAACATGAAAATGAACAATGGAAACAACGCGCCTTTCAAGGCGGAAGACGTAAACTGGGAAGAACTGGCCGGAATCGGCATTCTCAAGGACGAACTGGAAATGTCGGGAGAACTCGAAACGCTGCTCAGCGGGGAGAAAACGAAAGTAATGTCACTCAGCCTTGTACTCCTCGGTGTGGACGTGGTGATGGATGCTACCCTTCAGCTGATACGCAAGGACGGCGAACCGCTGATGGAAATCCTTGGCGTGAAGCCGGTGGCATAGCATCCGCTTTTCACCCGATACGACAATCAAGCATCAAATGTCAAACCGCCGTTCCCCGTCATCCATGCCGGTCACGGGGAACGGCTTTAATTTTACAAAAAAATGAAGATGAAAGCAATCATAGCAGAAAAACCGAGTGTGGGAATGGATATAGCCCGTGTGGTCGGGGCTACCGAAAAGATGGACGGCTACTGTACAGGCAACGGATACATGGTGACCTGGGCTCTGGGGCACCTCGTGCAACTTGCCCTGCCCGGCACGTATGGCTATACGAAGACAACCGCCGCTGACCTCCCGATGCTGCCGGACCCGTTCCGGCTTGTTTCCAGACTGATCCGCACGGACAGGGGCACGGTGACAGACCTGGCCGCTTCCCGGCAGTTGAAAATCATTGAGGGGGTATTCTCCAGATGCGAGAGCATCATTGTGGCAACCGATGCCGGACGAGAGGGTGAACTGATATTTCGTTGGATATATGACTATCTGGGATGCACCAAGCCGTTCATGCGTCTGTGGATTTCATCGCTGACGGACGAGGCTATCCGGGAAGGTATGGCCAATCTCAGGAACGGCAGCGACTATGACAGTCTCCATGCGGCCGCTGACTGCCGGGCAAAGGCTGACTGGCTGGTGGGCATGAACGCCAGCCGAGCGTTGGCGATAGCCACAAGTTCGGCCAACAATTCCATCGGACGGGTGCAGACTCCGACACTCGCCATGATATGTACCCGTTTCAAGGAGAACCGGAATTTCGTGTCCGTCCCTTATTGGCAACTGCATATCACGCTGACACTGGGAGAGGCGCACCGACAATTCATCCATACGGAGGAATTCAAGGACAAGGCAGCAGCGGAAGCGGCATTCGGCAACATCGGCACCGGTTCTCAGGCGACAGTCACACGACTGGAACGCAAGAGGGTCTTCCGGCAGCCACCGCTTCTCTACGACCTGACATCCCTGCAGAAAGACTGCAACACCCATTATGACCTGACGGCAGAAAAGACCCTTTCCATAGCCCAGTCCTTGTATGAGAAGAAACTCATTTCCTATCCGAGAACCGGCAGCCGCCATATTCCGGAAGATGTCATGCGGATCATTCCTTCCCTGCTGGAAAAAATCACATCCATACCGGATTTCAAGGCATACGGGGAATCCTTTGACTTGTCCGACCTCAATACCCGGTGTGTGGACGGTACCAAAGTGACGGACCATCATGCACTAATCATTACCGGTATCATCCCGAACGAGCTCTCCGAAGCGGAATCGGTGGTCTATACCCTGATAGCCGGCAGGATGCTGGAATCCTTTTCGCCACCCTGCGAGAAAGAGCAGCAGATCATGGAATGCACCTGTGAGGGAATGGTCTTTTGTTCACGATCCTCTTCCGTCATCCGTCCGGGATGGTGCGGCGTTTTCTCACGGAGGGAGGAAAGAGACGGAGACGAACCGGAAGGGAAAGTCGGTACGGCTGTATTTGCCGAAGGTGAAACCCTTCCCGTCATGGGCCGGGGACTGGTGCAGAAGAAGACCCTGCCCAAGCCGCTCTACACGGAAGCGACCCTGCTGGGTGCCATGGAGACTTGCGGAAAGGACATTACCGATGAAGAGGCGAAAGAGGCCGTAAAGGATGCCGGAATCGGTACACCTGCCACACGGGCAGCCATCATTGCCACCCTGTTCAAAAGGGACTATATAGAACGATCCGGAAAGAGTATCCGTCCTACGGAAAAAGGGCTCTATCTGTTCGAGGCCGTAAAGGATATGCAGGTGGCGGATGTGGAAATGACAGGCTGCTGGGAGAAGGCACTGGCTCAGATTGAAGGGCATACGCTCGATACGGAAACGTTCATGCGTTCCATCCGTGACTACACGCACAAGGCCATCGGTGAAATACTCCGTCTCGAATTTCCTCTGCCCAAGTCACGTTCCTTCACTTGCCCCAAATGCAAGTGTGGTCATGTCATCATTCGGGGGAAGGCGGCCAAATGTGACAAGGAAGGTTGCGGACTGATGGTATTCCGCCGGTTTCTGAACAAGGAACTGACCGACCAGCATCTGGAACAGCTTTTTTCTTCAGGCTCCACCCGGCTCATCAAGGGGTTCAAAGGGAAAAAGGGGATCTCATTCGATGCCATGGTCGCCTTTGACGAGAGCTTTAACCTGAAACTTGTTTTTCCAAAGCCCAAAGGTGGAAAAGGGAAATGATCCAGTCATTCCATTTCCGGGACAAAGGTAGCGGACCGCCGGTTTCCACCTGCAAGGTCGGGCCTTGCAGGTTTCGGGGAAAATCATCCTCGCCGAGCTCCGGTATTTTCCCCGAAAACCTTGCCTGTGGAGGCAGTCCGCTTTCCGGCCCCCGAAATAGGAAATGACATGTTTCACCGATTAACACTGTATGGTCATGAGAACAAAAGATTTTATCGAAAGGTTGAGAACAGACAAACGGATCAGGATGGCGGCGTTGGTGCTTGTTGCCTTTGCCATATTCAGTTATCTGTATTCACGGGGAATATCCCCCGTATGGGCAGCGGTAGCCATTGTCTGCTTCAGGGGATTCTTCAGGTTTCTGTATATGATAGCCTGCCTGCTGGTGGCCGCTGCCATACTTTTCTGCATCCTCAGTTATCTGGTCTTTTAGCAAACAGGAGGAAACATGAACCGGATATGCTTTACCTATTATAATGTAAGATTCCGACAGAAACTGTGTACGGAACGGAGCTGCCTTGGGGGCGGCTCTTTTTGTATCTGCTATGTCCGTCATATCGGAAAAGTAGAAACAGCAGGAACAGGAAGGATGAAAATACAGCCATTGACAGACCGAAGAACTACAGGGCAAAGGTGGCAAATGCTTCTGTACGGACGACAAGGTCAGGCCCCTTGCGGGGTTTCCCGGGAAAAATCATCCTCGCTCTGCTGCGGTATTTTTCCCGAAAACCTTGTCTTTCCGGAAGCATTTGCAGTAAAGGCCCTTGTAGTTCAACGGGCTGCCAAAGCCCGGATATTCACAATTTAAATGAAAGAAGTATGCAACAGACAATCATCGCAAGACAGTCACCGGCTCCGGCATGGATTCCGGTGATAGAGAAAAAGAAAAAAATCCGGATACCGGAACCGCACATCAAGCTGCCCGGCAGGGGAGCGACAGGTCCCGTACCTGTCTCCACGCTGTTGAATCCGGTATTGGAAATCTGCAACCATCCCGACAGGAACAGGCTTTTGGCTGAATTTTTCCGGGAATATTGAAACAAATCGTTTTATCTTTAAATAATTTAAGTTATGTTTTTCACAGCAATCCACCAGATGATGACAGAAAACGTGGATCTCACGATTGTCATCCGCAAAGCGAACGGACAACTGACCGTTGCCACATTACCCAAATCAAACGGGCTCAAGGACGAGGCTCAGAACCAGATTGTACCGCTGACCGTTACAGGTACACCTCAGGAACTTGACGCAGGATTCCTTCAGACCGTCACACGGCCGATGCAGAAAGCCAGTGGTCTGATTGCGAACATGGTTCAGTTCGAGGCACAGGCAGACAAGGCGGCAGCCAACAGCAAGGCCGCCAAGGAAGCGAAATCCAAGGAGTCAAAGGAAGAGAGGGAAAAACGGGAAAAATACGAGAAGCTGATGAAGAAGGCGGAAGAAATGACTACCGCCAAGAATTATCGGGAAGCCCTCAACCTGCTCGGACAGGCAAAATCCCATGCGAATGAAGCACAGCTGAAAGGGATTGAAGAAAAGATTCAGGCTGTTGACAAGGAAATGAACAAGGGAAGCCTCTTTGACCTGATGGAGCGGCAGCCCCAACCGGAACAGCAGCCGGTAGTACAGAACCGTACACAACCGCAACCGCAGCAGGTCATGCAGCCACAACCGGCTTATGCCCCTGTTCGGCAAGCTCCAGCAAGCAGGCAACCACAAAGGCAGGCTCCTTTGCAACAGCCGGAAAGACCGGAATTCGGACAGCCTCCTGTACAGCAGACACAACAGACCGGGCTGTGGCCGATACAGCAACCGGAACAGCAGCCGGTACGCCAGCCCTTGCAACCGCATCCTCACTATGCTTCACAAAATACGGGAGTGGGACAGGATATGTATGGAACGCATCCGGCAACGGGAGGATGGCAGGATGAATCCTTCCCACAGGAGGATGAACAGCAGCAGCCTTACTTCTCCGATTCTGAACAACCGGCCTACAATCCGAAAGACTACGAAGATTACATAGACTTTCCGCAATCCATGCTGGAACCGAAATATTCACCTTATCAAACCCGATAAACTATGGCACTTCAAATCAAAGGGATGTCACGTACATTCAAATTCAAGAAAGGAACAGAGTATGTAACCCTTCAAGATCCGGAACCGAACCTTTCTCCGGATATGGTCATGAGTTATTATTCGAACTTCTATCCGGAACTGACCACGGCAACCGTACATGGTCCCGTCTACATATTCCGGAGCATACCCGTTCACTTTCCGGCAGCTTATTAGGGTATAAAACCATACCTTAAAAGCGTAATTTTTATCCGTTCATCCCCTAAAAGGATGAAAAAATGGATAACCAGACATTAAAATCTCAATTTTTCCGGAGCATATCCGTTCACCTCCGAGAATTGCAGGTTGTAGCACCCTTTTTCCGGAGCATACCCGTTCACTTTAGACGTATGCTTTCAGATTTTCCGGAGTATATCCGTTCAGCCGTGCATGGAATTGTGAGCGTATATCTTCGTTTCCGGAGCATATCCGTTCATTCTTTCCCCGGTTTCAGTTTCCTTTGTGCTGGTAAGCTAACAAGAAACAGCACAGTCATGGCAGGAACAACAAAGGATATGAGTCTGATAAAACAAGTACTCCAGCTCAAGCAGGCCGGAGAATCCAACCGCGGTGTAAGCCGCAAGTTACCGATTGACAAGGAAACCGTCAACGGTTATGTGAATACAGTAAAAGCCAACGGATGGAACATCAGCGACCTCCTTGAGATTGACGATCCCGAGTTGGAACGGATGTTCCATGCTGGTTCTCCGGCATATACGGACAGGAGAATGGAAGAGTTTCTGATCCTGCTACCCAGATACAGGGAACTGCTGGCGGACCCCAAATCCCATGTAAGCCGTCAGGTCCTGTTCGATGAATACCGTGCGACTCATCCCGATGGTTACGGCAAGTCACAGTTCTATTACCATCTGAAGCAGAATCTCGTTGCGAAGAAGGATGTTACGGCCGTACTGGCCAACACCTACAAACCGGGTGAAAAGCTCATGGTGGACTTTGCCGGTGACAAGCTCAGCTATGTGGATGCCGAAACCGGAGAAATTGTCAAGGTGGAGGTGTTTGTCGCCTGCATGCCTTACAGCGACTATACCTATGTGGTATGTGTACCTTCGCAGAAGACGGAGGACTTTCTGTATGCCATAAGGATGTGTCTGGAACATCTGGGCGGTGTACCTTCCATACTGACTCCTGACAACCTCAAATCGGCTGTAATCAGCAATGACCGGCATGAGCCGAAGCTGAACAAGGCTCTTGAGGACATGGGCAACTACTACCATTTCGTGGTACTGCCATGCGACCCGGCATCGCCGACACAGAAGGCTCTGGTAGAGGACTCCGTAAGGATTACATATAACCGTGTCTATGCCAGATTGCGTAACCGTACCTTCCATTCACTCCTGGAACTGAACCGTGCCGTATGGGAGCTGATGGAAAGGCACAACCAGACCCGTATGCAGAAGCGTCCCTACAGCCGTGAGGAGCGTTTTCATGCCATGGAGAAGGAGCTGCTGAAACCCTTGAAACCGGAACCCTATGAGATGCGCCTGTATGCCGATCTGAAAGTACAGGCAAACTGCCATGTGGAGCTGAGACAGGACAAGGTGACCCATTTTTACTCCGTCCCCTATATCCATGTAGGAAAACAGGCAAGAGTAGTCTTTACGCGTTCATGGGTCAAGGTCTATGTGGAGCAGAAACTGGTGGCCTCACATATCCGCAGCCATACATACGGCTATACCACAGTCAGGGAACATCTCGCATCCAGCTGCAGGGTGATTATGGAGCGTTCGGCAGCCTATTATGTGGAGAAAGCAAAAGATATATCACCTGACTGCCATGAATATGTAAAAAGAATCTTTGACCCCAAACGTACCGCACAGCCTGAAGAGGTGTATTACAAGCTGTGCAACTCCATAGTCAGCCTCAGAAGGAAGTATGACCTTGCCACGTTTGACCTTACCTGCCGTCAGTGCATGGAGTACGGTATTTACTCCTACAGCAAGTTTGAAGCCATACTCAGACGTAACGGCATGAATGCATCCGCAGACGAGACGGTAATCTTCCATGCGCCTACACCGTCAAACCACGGGAACATGCGCGGAAAAGACTATTTTACAGGAAATGACATAAACCAACAACAATAAATGATTATGAGCAACGAAACAGAAAGAACACTGCACGAGCTGAAGCTTCCGGGAATGGCAAGCTGCTGGAGCTCTCTGGAAGAAACACATCAGTTGGACAAGCTTACCCTGCGTGAAGGCATGCAGATCATGCTCCAGTACGAACGTGACACGAGAGGGAACAACCGCATCCAGCGTCTTATAAAGAATGCCGGCTTCCGTCTGAGAGCCTCGATGGAAGAACTTGAAACGGACACGGCAAGGGGCATACAGGCCTGCTCTGCAGCCGACCTTGCAACCGGAAATTACATCACGGGCGGAATGACGGTCATCATTACCGGACCGGCAGGAACCGGGAAGTCCTACTTTGCCTGTGCCCTGGGTGACAGGGCATGCAGGAACGGCCGGAAGGTACTGTACTTCACGATGAACATGCTCATCGAGAACCTGAAGCTTGCACATCTGGAAGGACGGGAAACAAACTTCTTCCGGAAGCTGAACGCACATGACCTGCTGATTATCGATGACTTTGGGATGGTCAAGCTGGACGGCCAGATACAGCATGACTTTGAACAGATCATAGATGACCGGTACAACCGGAAGGCACTCATCCTGGCCAGCCAGCTTCCCGTTGCAGACTGGTATGATGTGTTCCAAAGCGAGCTCATTGCGGAAGCCTGTCTGGACAGAATCGTGCATAAGGCAATAAAATTTGACCTTAAAGGAGAGAGCCTAAGAAAGAAGTATTAACTTTGCCAACAACACTGAATACTAACTGGGGACTGAACGGATATCACCGGAAATGCTGAACGGGTATCCGCCGGAATATGCACCCGTCATCCGGGATGACAGGACGGAATACGAGTTCAAGACAACCATCGGGACAAAAGGCTGACGGTTATGGATAAAGACAACAACAAGAAACAGAAGAAATCATGTGTACCATTGGACGAACAGCAGGCGGAACGGCTGGCAAGGCTCATCATCGGACAGACCGTGCGCAATATCCGGTATGGAACGGACAGGAAAGAAAGGATAACGGTGCCAAGCGGTGCCGTTCCTCTTTTCTGAACACCACGTTTCTGCCCAGACCGCTGCCGAGTCTCTTCGTGGAAGACACCGGAGGAAACAGGTACAATCTCATCACGCAGGAAAATTATGAATTCCTGCGTGATTCTTATTTCAGGTATGCCTGCCTCTTGGGAAAGGAAGCGGTACATACTCCGGGACGTACATTCGGAGAAGGAATCGCAAAACTGCACGAAGAAATGGAAATCCTTGTCGGAGAAGAACTGAATGTCAATATAGAAGAGCAAAACGGACGGTTGCTGTTCAGGCTCTGGAAAACCCATCGTTGGGGTGTACTGACATTGTATTATTTCCCGGTGAAATTCCTGGAAGCTCTCGGCCCGGAACTGAGACGTATCTCCATCACGTTTATCCATAAACTGATGAAGGCAAACGGAATACAGACCGTGCTGGACGAGGATGACACGGACTATGTGCTGATTTGGCTCTCGGAAGAAGTTCCGGACGAGACAGCGGAGGAAAGGAGAAAACGGCTGAAACTCCTGCGCTCCTACGAGAACGGCAAGGTACAAGCGTTGCTCCGGAGGGTGGAAAACAGGTGTTACTACAAGAACCTTCCGAAAGCACTTGACCGGTATGAGCCCCAAAACGACTATGAGCGGTCGCTGGTCTCTGCCTTGAAGAAGGGGTTGGACTTTCTGTCACCGGAGCATGGCATCATGGAATACAGTTACGACCCTTTCTATGAAGAGGAGCCTGAGTGCCTGCCGATGTATCTCCACCAGCAGATTCGTGTAGTCTATGACAGCAACGATATGGTGACAGACTACCTGGTGGATTACTACAATTCATACAGCAGGGAGACCTACGACATCATACCTGCAACGACACTCGCCCTATCACCGGAAACTGAAAAGTTATTCTGCATGGATGACTATCCGGAGCGATTTCTACAATGGGCGGACAAATTTATCAACATAATCATTTGAACATCATGATAGAAACAAACGAACTTACAAGGACTTTGAAGACCTTGCTTATCCCCAAGGCGGCACTGATTGCTTACGCCTCGGAAAATGAGAGGAATTTCTTTCTGGAGGTACGGGATATAAACGAACGGGGGAATATGACGGAAGGAAGACCGGTGACCCTGGAATTCATGAACGAACTGGTGAAGGGGTATTCGGAAAGGCACGGCAGCACGCCCTACGGAAAAATACCGTCCAACCTGATGTATTGTGATTCACGAAAGGGAAGCGAACGGTATGTATGGTACAATCCTCCGGGTAAAAGGATGATGTTCTTCATTCCGGGGCTTGAAATCGAGAATGCGGAATACAACCTGCCGGGAGTGATTTACAAGGCGGGGGAACACGGGATGAATATATATGCCTACAAGGGCGATACACCCGACGAGGATACGCCACTATATGCCGCACCGTTCTTCAACGTGACCGGATCCGGCGTATGCCTGGGTTCTGCCAATTTAGAGAAACCGAAAGATATGACCTACGAAAAGCTGCTGCAATACTGGGAAAAGAAATTCTGGCTGACGGAGTTCTCCCACTTGGGAGGCAACGGAAACCCGACCCGATCAAACCTTGTATTGGTGACGAAAGCAGCCAGGAACAGACCTTTCGACCTCGAAGAGTTAAAACCATTGAACAATCTGAAACTTAAAGACATCCTGAAATGAAAAGAGTACACTATATTGACAACTATCTGGTAAATCCGCAGCATCCGGTAACGGTAAATCTGATTGGTGCGGGAGGAACAGGCTCACAGGTACTAACCTGTCTGGCCCGGCTTGATGCGGCATTGAGAGGACTCGGGCATCCGGGGCTGTTCGTGACCCTGTATGACCCCGACATCGTGACGGAAGCCAACATCGGCCGTCAGCTGTTCGGGCCGTCCGACCTGGGACAGAACAAGGCGCAATGCCTTGTCTCCCGGATAAACAATTTCTTCGGTAACGACTGGAAGGCGCAGCCGGACATCTATCCGACCGTATTGAAGGATGCCCGACGGGATAATCTGGCCAATATTACAATCACTTGTACGGACAACATCAAATCCCGGATAGACCTGTGGAACCTGTTGAAGGCTTTGCCACAACCGACATACTGCACTTACGAAACCCCTTTGTATTGGATGGATTTCGGAAACACGCAGACCACGGGACAGGTCGTTATGGGTACGGTTCCGAAAAAAATAAAACAGCCGGCATCCAAACTGTATGAAACGGTCAGTTCCCTGAAAGTAATCACCCGCTTCGTGCGGTATGCCCGGGTAAAGGAAGAAGACTCCGGTCCGAGCTGTTCGCTGGCGGAAGCGTTGGACAAGCAGGACCTGTTCATCAATTCCACGCTGGCACAACTCGGCTGCAATATCCTGTGGAAGATGTTCCGCAACGGGATGATCGAGAATCACGGGCTGTACCTGAATCTGGAAACGATGAAAGTGAATCCGATATTGGTATAATGATATATGATTTAGATATGCCTGCAATTTGTCTACAAAATAAGTTTATGGCTTTAAAAAAAGGCATAAAGAATTAGGATTTGATATGACAATTTTTCACTTTCTCTTTTTCCCCAAGTAGTGACAATTCCGTTATGTGCAAGTTTAAGTCATGCACATTCTTTCGCCACTGATGCAGTTCTGCATTTTTACACTCAATCTCCTTTCTGTCGCGCCATTCAAATAGGCCGATTACAATGGTACATCCTACAATGACGATGGCAGTCATAATGCCTAAAGCCATCCATCTACAGATATGCCCGGTCTGTTCTTTGCGTTCCATATTGTTTACTACTATTATTTACATTTTTATTTTTGTTTTTAACTTTGGATTTTCTCAATCAAAGAAGCTAAAACTTTACTATTTACATGTCCTATTTTTCTTCCTGCTAAAAGTATTGCTGCTTGTCTTACTATATTAACTATCATACCACCTGAAAGTTCGATTTGAGCTGCAGTTGCAATAGTTCTTTCTGCATCTTCACCAAGCCATTCTTTCGGCAACACAGATTGCCATAGAGCGGAGCGTAATTCTTCCGTAGGAATTGGGAAATATACTACAGATTGAAATCGACGCAAGAAAGCTTCATCTATGTTTGACTTTAAATTTGTCGCCAAGATAATAGTACCAGGAAAATCTTCTATGCGCTGTAAAAGATACGCAACCTCTTGATTGGCATGTCGGTCGTTGGAAGAATTAGAAGATGAACGTTTCCCAAAGAGGGCATCTGCTTCATCGAAAAACAAAATCCAGTTTCTATTTTCTGCAAGGTCAAAAAGCCCAGCAAGATTCTTTTCTGTCTCGCCAATGTATTTTGATACTATCATCGACAAATCTACCCGATAAACATCCATATTGTTCTTTTTCCCAAGTAGTGTTGCCGCAAGAGTCTTGCCTGTTCCTGGTGGTCCATAAAACAAAGCACGATAACCTGCTTTGAGGATACGCTTCATACCCCAAGTTTCCATGATAGTGTGTTGATGCTCTATCCATGAGTTTATTCCATTCAAAGATTCTAATGTATCATAATCCAAAAACATATCATCCCAATCTAAAGATGTGCTTATACGTTTTGCAGGAAATCCGATACTATAGTCTGGCTTATACTCTCTACCGAGAAGTACCAAACTTAGAAATTCGTCCGAAACTCGTAGTTGTCCACTAAGGAATGGTTCTCCATCATTTGCTCCTTCTAATCGTAATATATTAGATGTGTAGAACCAATAATCACGTTGAAACATACGAATGACATTGCAACGTTTAACAGGATCGTCACCTGCAATTATAAAAACCGCAGTTTCCCCAGTTGGAAGAAATCCACCATGTGACAATCCCTTCCAACCACCGAATTGGGTAAATGGTCTATCCAATGCTCCATTTTGGAGAAAAAAGCAATCAAGTGCTTGTGGTTTGATATGTGGCATCAAGGCAAGCATAATGATTACTCTTTCCTCAAATGTTATATTTGGATGATTTGTCATTTTCTCCAACCACCTCCCCGTAGGTTGTTTTACGCAGTCCATTGACAGATTTTCAAAACCTTGGTGTTGAAAATATACCCCAATAGCAACGTTTAATACGGCTTCAAACCATTCTATATGTTCATTCATGTCTTATATTTTTTACTTTTTATAGTTTCATATTCTTTTACGGCACCAATGTGGCGTTGTGAATGAAATATTGGCTCTGCAGGAACCATGTTGCAATAAGCATTATTCCCGACCAATTTTAATCCTTCCACATGATGCCAAACCCAATTATTGGGATTGCCATTTAAAGCTTCAGCCTGTTCCTTATCTTTCTTTCGACTACCAGTCATTTCTATTAGACACTCTCTGGATAAATCCATAAAATGAGGATTTCTGGGTAAGAACTCGTTTTGTGGAATAACTTGATTTGTAATATCTTTATACGAAGAAAAAGAAGACCCCTTGCTGAAAGCAGCTTCTAAATATCTTCCAATATTTTCTGGTATTTTCCAACTTTCTATTTTGAAATGCTGCGCATAAGCCTCTGAAAATAGGGCAAAATTTGTATATTTTTTCCCGGGCATACTTATGTGTCCATGACTGGCTTCCAAGTTGCGTGTATCTAAACTTTTTGGCTTTTTACCAGCTCCTTTATCACTTAGAGTTCTACTCGTATTTCTATTTCGTAAATTATACGTTCTAATAACACACATATCTTCTTATATGATTTTATAATTATTTGATTTTTCTCCCATAACATCAGCTTCATGTTCAAGAGCAGCATTATCATTTACAGGCATTCCGTTTATCTCTGTCGTAGGTGCAACACGCCCTGCCATCTGTTGCGCCACATGCCATGCCTCATGTGGAAGATGACGTTCTTGACCTGGTGCTACATAAATGTCCGTTCCTTGCGTATAAGCATAAGCTTGAACAGCAGCAGGCTTGCTTGAACCATAATGCACGCGAACATCATCCATAGAATAGCCAGACAAGTTCTCTATTCCTGCTTTCAAATTATCAGGCAGACCTGTTCTGTTCTTTTTCTGCACAAGAGTACGAGACGCTTGTTTCTTATATGTTCTTTCTGCTTTCATAACTTCTTATTTTACAGATTAATACTTATTATTCATTATCAAATTCTTCTTTATTCCGCCACTTAACATAGATTGGCTTTTTCAACCATGGTAGGCGTATTGTCTTATACGACCACGGTAGTGAGTCCAGCAATATGTCATAAGCTTTGTTATCAACAGTCAACACCCACTTCTTATCTTGTTGTTCCAAAAATCCGTCTCTTTCAATAAAACTTCTCTGGAATCCACCGACAGAAGTATTCTTTAACTTTATCCAATTGGCTTTTACTCCAGACAACATTGATTCTATCGTCTCAACTTCTTTTTGTAACAATTCAATATTCTTTGGCAAAGGAACATTGAAAGGACAAGCAACTAAAAGTCGATTGAAAGCTAACTCTGTTTCTTTATAGAGTCGCACTTCCGCAGTAACAAGTCGTTGCAGTATAAATATTGCTCGAACTTTAGCATCTATATTCTTAAACTCATTTTTTTTCTCATTTAATAAGTCAAGCATGCCGAACAAACGCAGTAGCCATGGAGCGAATAAACACAAGCCAGCATTACCTATTGGTAAATAATTTGGTTTTGGCATTGATTCTAAATCGACTTCTTCAATATCGCTAATCTTTAATTCTGAAAGGATGTTTGTTACAACTTGTTCCAAGACTACTGACTCTTCTTTAAGTCCGTTGCGTTCAGCAACATCTTTCAGTCCAACGATATAATCTTTCGCAATATTCATAATCTTGTAATTATACCAATCATCCTTGCCATGTCTTGCTACAAATAAGACAAAAGCATGAGAGATTAGTTTTTCTGATACCATATCAGATATTTGCAATTTCTCAGTCAACTGTTTCAAACTTTCAGCCCAAGAATAGGATATTCGGGCTATAAGTATTAGCCAATCTTCAATATCTATCCATTCACTAAGCTTCTGCACCTCAAAAGTATCGGAAGCATACATATATTCAACAAAATCCCAAAAGACAAATTGTTGCCAATGAGTATAATGACGCAATAGGTGTCTCTTTTCTGTGTCACTCACTTCTGAAGATGACAACCATTTTGCCAACATTTCAAAATCTTCATTGCAAAGAATAAGGCACTTAGTCGCAAAATGATTAATATTGTCCAATTCAATATTAGCCTTTCCCTTATAAGAGACGTTTCTCGATAATACTATATTTTCATTTAAGCAATCTGCATTTGCTCTTAATGTCATCTGCTTTTCGTAACTCTTAGTATCAACAAGATGTTTCTCTAAATCTTTTAGAACCCTTGCTTCTATACCTGCAAGACCACTTTGCATAATGATATTCTTTTCCAAACAAGATATGACGAATCCTGCAATATCTTTAAAGTTTGTCAAGAATTTACCAACAAGTAAGCATTCATTCACATATTGAAGCATCAGCAATGTTAACAGACTCTCTGCTGACAAAGACCCTGCTAATAATGCGTTTTTATTTACCCATTGATAGATTACATTTCCGATATGAACAAATGCCTTAGCTATTTTTATATCTACCGATACGAACACTTCCTTTAGCATTTGGAAATCAACAATGTCGTTCCAAATAGAAAAGGTATTCTCAGTCAGAGACATTTGCCACAAACTCATAAAGGTTTGTGGTGCATTCTCTGCTAACCAAGCCAACACCTGCCGTTTCATAGGAACATTGTAATCTGAACTTTGTAGCCACTCAGTCAGTAAATACTTATCGTTCAAACTTTTTTCAAATGCTATTCGAGCGGCATTATATGATGTATCAATACAAATATTCTGCCCTCTTAAATACTCCTGCATACGAGTAAACAATACTGCAATTGTATTATTATTCCCTAATGATAAAAGAGAATACACATTGGTCGCATTATACAAACGTATTATCTTTTCCATCACATTGTAAACATTTTCAACACAAGCAATATTTGCTATAAATGTCAAAGAAAAAGTAATATCTTTATTTTGACCATTAGGAATAAGCTTATCCTTAGTAAACGGCACAAGTTCTTCTACTGTTTCAATGTGCCATTCACTTTTGATTAATTGCTCTATAATTCTTTGAATGAGAACAGTTTTTGAAATAGAACAAATTGATGCCACATCAGAAACATGCAAAACAAGCCAATCAACAAAGAGTACGAATGATGATGAGGAACCAATCTTTATTACGTCTTCTGCCATTTCCACAATTATCGTTCTCAACACTGTTGTGTCAAGCAACTCAATGACCTGCGTCAATATTCCCTTTTCATTTAACGTTCTGAATATAACCTCCGCTTTGCCAGTATATGCATCTAAGCACAATAATAGAAGATTGCGTTTTGCTAATATAGACAAGGAGGAGTTCTCCATGATAGCATGTATATTGGCAACGATAACCTTGACATCATTAGATGTGTCGTATGTAAAAAATGTAGGAATATATTCAGTATAAGCTACATCTATTATATTTTTTCTCGCCAATACAGTAAGCACTTCAGATATTGCATAAGAAGTGTCTTTGTCTTTTCTTGTTTTATTCCATCCATCAAAGCTTACACCTTTATAGATAACTGTATAGATATTGCATACGATTTCCGTTACCAATTCCATTCCACGAATAGAATTGTCTGAAACAAGCCAATGTGCAACCAAATTCTTGTAAATATTCTTCAAATTTACAATACAGATCTTGCACATCCATGGTATTTCTTTTGCTACTTCATTAAGGGATGAATATATGGACGAAAGCAATGAATATTCATTATATGATACAACAGAAACCAATGTGAACACATTTTCTGTGCTCACAACCTGTAGCAAAAATTCTAAGACGTTTATGTTTTTGACTTCTTTTAGCCAACAAAGCACCTGCTGCGGTTGCGTCATAATTAACAATGTCAAGAATTCTCTTTTCTGGACTATGCTAATCATGTTATCCATTAACCAGGTCTCAAATGGCTTTATCTTTTTCAAGAAGTCACCTACATCAACAAAAACATCGTTTTTATCTAATTCATTATAATTATCTATAATTTCTTTATTGTAGTTCTCCTCACTTTTTAAAAGCGACAACTTTAGTAGAATCTCGTAAATCTCACGACTGAAATAATCAGAGTTAATTGGTGAGCCATCCTCGTTCAACGCTTGATTATGATATAGCAAGTTCAACACGTCATAACAATAATCAGTACCAAACACTTCCAATAAAAAGCGCATGGTAAGTTCTCCTTTTGAAAGGTATGCATATACAGAACGCTTGCGGATAAAAAACAAGAATCGTTCATGTAAGTGTATGATAAAATGTTGCTTGTCACCAAACATTGCCACGCCATTGAATGGATAATATTCTATTAACCACAAATATAGATGATGCCAATATTCTGGAATATCAACATCAGCATGACTTTCCGTTTCTGCAACAATAATACTATGAACACTTTCAGAATCAAGCAATAATGCCAAATCCTTTATATTGTCTTCTGTCGTTTCACGAATGAAGCGAAGAACAAGCTGGGGGCTTGTGTCTAAAACCACAGCAAGACATCTTTGTTTCTCGTAATATCCAAATGCTGTAGATTTCAACCATGACAAAATCAGATTCCATCCAGTTTTCTCATTCTCATCAACAAACTGACGTGGTATATGCCTTGCCAATAATGGATTGTCCGTAACATATCCCTGCAGAAAACGCATACAATCAAAATTCTGAATAGTCCAAACTACTATATTTTGATTGTGTTCACTATCTTTTCCGACAAACCAATGAGTAAGTAATATATTTAACTGCCACTTGTCAAGCTGTCTTGTTAACCGCTCAAAACAATAGGATGCGCTAAAGCATAATCCAAATACTGATTCTTCATTTTTGAAAAGCATAAGATCTTCAAAAAGGTCAAAATCATGCATACTCCATTCTGGAAGACAGAATCCATATTTTAAGTAATGAATCAGATTGTCCAAACGTTTCCTCTGGACAGAAGAAGGATTATCATTTAAAGAAAATGACAGTATTATCCTTTCCAGTTCTGTACGCAAACGCTTAGGAAACTCAGAATAGAAGTCCTTTTGCTCAATAGAGCCAATGTTTAGGTTTAGAGTATCAACCTCTATATACGAATCTTTTTTATCATATTTACCAAGACATTCCTCTAATATTTTTGTAAAACAAGATTGGCAAAACTCATTCCAATTCGCATAAAGTCCTTTAGCGAATTGCTCATCCGCCATCTTGAAATGGAATGATATTTTGCCTACATGAATCATTATGTATCTCCTTTATTTTTATCTGTATCTTCTTCGATATTGCCCCCAACAGTAAAGTCTGTAGTCAGTATTTTCATCATGTAACTTTGATAGCCTTTCTGAACTTCAGAGGTGTTGCTCCCATCAAGTCCGTCACGCCACAAATGGTAACACTCTTCAAAATACTGCATTTGTTGCGCTCCTAACCAATAAGCCTCCATCTTTAGGTGTGCAGGAAGTAAGGAACGAACCAATTGCAAGCATTTGTTTCGGAATTGAGGAGAATGAGTCCTTGCTGTCCAACCTGTAAAGACTATAGTCACCGTAAATGGTTCTGAGGGAATGAAAAGATTTTTTTCTATCACATACATCGCCTCGCAAAGATTATTCAATTCTTGTAAATAGCGACATAGTGTATTCGCCCAGCCATTCAGTTTTTCCTTGTCTTCTGAACGTCCAAGGTTCATCCATTCACCATCTTCCTCATTGCGGAACACCAATAAATACTCACGCTCAAGTTCCACTATCTTGTAATTGTTGAGATTGATTCCATTACGGAATAATCCACCACTGATGAAATTCGTGTTGAATATCGGTAGATTCTTACGTATATATTTATATCTCAACTGCTTTTCTTTTTCTGTAGATGGAGCCTTGTTTGGAATGATAGGCATAACCGACTCTTCATCAAGCATCTTCTCATCTATCAGCATAGAGTTGAGCTTGTCTCTAAAATGCTTACCTTTACTACTTTCCCCCATAATGATTAGATTATGGCTTGGCAACACATTACCAACGGACACTTGCTCGTTATTCCGAAATCCAAGAAGAAGTGATACATATTGCTTTATGACAGCAACATTTTTTACTGACCGTTCATCCATTATATCCATAGCCTTGAAACGGTCACGAGTCAGAATTGGCAATGCTTGCAAGAATTTCATTCTGCGACGTATCATCTCTGTCTCCATCTCACCATAACTGCCAAACTCGTATTGCCACTTTTGTTCGCTATCTACACCATACAGGTTGTCAAGAAAATCAAGATAGCGTAGTTTCATTTTTGTGTTCACACCATCCTCACGCAAGGACAACAAAGTCTTCACGCTATCTAATTCTCCTAAACCTCTTTCAATGACTTTATCGAACAAAGCAAGATAGCTTCCAAAGTTCTTTACATCCTCTTTTTCTTCATTGGTCATATTTTTCGTGAAGTCCTTTTCGCTTGTCTTGTAACAACGAGGAAGGTCATTTTCCAGAGGATAATGCTCATATACGTCTCTGTATGTAGCTTCACGCAAGCTTTCTGTTGGGCAGTTCTCCCAACTTCCATCTTTAGTTTTGTGTTCCTGTAAGTAGAAACGCATTCTTGATGTACTCTTCGTAAAATAGAAAGCACGTAACTTCTCCTTGAAACGGTTGAAATCTATTGCAACCGTTTCATTACCCACTCTAACCTTTATGAGACTAAGGTCGTTGGGAATTTCCAACTTATAAATTCCCTTAAAATCATTTTTCCTACGGTATTCACAGATCCCGTCTGGAGTATCTTCATAGAAATAACAGGTCTTGAAGTTTTTAACTCCCTTAATGTTCATCAATATGTGATACAGTTCCGTTTCAGTTTTCTTTTGCGTTGGAATACTGACACGGACATCCTCAACGGTTCCGTCATACCACTCATCAGGACTTAGTACAGCGAAATCATCTTGTGGTTTTGCCTCTATTTTCACTGCCCCAGCAATATAGGACATGGCAGTATGGAAAACCTGCACCAATACGTCGATGGCATCCACGTCTGTTTCAAGTTCTATATCAGCACTAAATAATAAGTTTTGAGGCTCAACGATACTCACTTCACCTATGTTTTCACATAAGTTACGATGTTTGTGGAAAAAACATCTTACTCGTTTAGTAATGTCAGTACCTTTGAAAAACGGAGACAAACGTAAACGGACATGATATATTCCATGCTCACAGTCTGTTTCAATACCAACATTTTCCACAGCAGGGAAATGCGCAAGAATCAACTTACGATAATCATCCGTAGTTACAGGTGAGGTAGGATATACTTCATTGTCTGGAAACAAACCATACTTTTGAATGGAATATTTGCCATTAGTATCTGAAAGATAGTCTTCCAGTTTAAAACTAAGCTTATACGACAATTCGGTCAAGGCATAATTGGCCACATCTGCAATGGTCACACCTGGGTCATGTGGATTGAAGTCAGTCCACACATCCCCAGATAGTCCTTGTATTTCTTGAATGGTTCTCTTTTGCAATTCGGCATAGAGTTCATCTTCTGACTGCCTGCTAATATATATACCATTGTCGCTCATTGTCGTATAGTTTATAGGTTATACACTATTTGTGAAGTTCCAAATTTTCTCTATTCGATACGCTATGTCCTTCACTCCTTTTTTATCTCCTTTACTTCGCATTTGCAGAAATAGTTGGTCATCTTTATAATACCAACGTATCTTGATGTTTCCCGACCATCCCCACCAATGTTTCTGTGGTGATAGGATTTTTCTATCATTACCACTACAATGTGAGGCTGTCGCTACGCACAGGTCATAGGAATCATCTCGTTTATTGTAACATGAAGCATAAACTCGATAGATTCTGCAGCCATCAATTTCTTTATCTACAGCGGACTCTACAGGTAATTGATACCAATCGCCATCTGCTGGTATAGTCAAGTACGCATCAACCGAAGTTTCACTTGCTTGCTCAGGCTTTATCCTCTCTTCTGTATTATCTTCTTTTAGAGATTCATTCTCTGGCATATCAGTAGCAAACAACGGTTTGTCATCTACGATGTTGACCACAGAATCTATCAGAAGCGCAAAATGCTCTTCTGTCGGAACATTTCCTTTGCGGAAATAGTTCTTTAGTTCTTCTCTATTTTTCTTGTTGTCGCTCATACTCTAACCAATTATAAAGTTTGTACCAATACTTGAATCTTCAATTCCTTCACCAGCATCGGTGATTGTGATATTTATATCCTTTGGGTAAAGGATACCGCTTTCAGTACTACTGAGGTAATACACATCTTCGAGTTTACCCTTGGCATCATAAGATGGCTTATTGTGTCCTCCTTCTATAGTTAAAGAGACACAACGCTCTATACCTTCGTCATTCACCAACCATGCTTTCAGTTCCTCATACGAGTAGCGTTTGCCGAGTTCTGGTAGTTGCGCCTTGACGAACCACGGCACAAAGAAATTGTAGATACGTCTGTATAGTCTCCTCCGCGCTTCATCTGCATCACCATCTTTCTTTAATATAGCCGTCATGTTGATTGTTATCGTCTCGTATGTAGGGTTAACCACTCGGATCTTAGCAAAAGGTGAAACAAAACTCTTTATATATTGTTCTATCTCTGCCAATTTCCAATTTGGTAACTGTGGCAACACACGCTTCTCGGGATGAGGGAACACAACTATACGGACATCACTGCTATCTTTAGCCACAGGTATGCAACAAACTTTTTCGATGTCATCAAACCGCTCTAATATCATTTTCTCATAATCACAGCCATTCAAGGCACGATTGCGGGTTGATATGCGAGTAGTGGTTCTTATTGACATCGCTTTTTCATCCTCGGCAAGTTTTCCACCAAAGCCATCCATAGGTTGACTTACTTCCAACACCCTTGGATCTTCAATAGTCAAGGCAGATATTGAATCCGCTGTTAGCTGCCTACCATCACCATTTTCACATTGCACCTTGAAACAGTTCAGATAGATGCCATCAACAATGATATTGTTGGGAGCTACATCATTTTCAAAACCAATTCTAATCCAAACCTCGTTACTTGTAAACAGGCATTTGTTAGTGTTGTCATAAGTGTTTAGCACCATGAATCCACTACGTGTCAATCCGTTTGTGGCTTCTTGCAAGATGCACTCCGATGGGAAACGTTTCCATTGGCTTTCACCACAATTACTATACTCTATAACGGATGCAGCACTATCTTTGACAGAACCTATACGACTACCATATTTCGCATACCGCAGATTGAAATAGAACCTAATTTGCTTAACATGGTCTATTTCTGTAAGATTGAGATATACGTAATGTTTGCCAAGGTCGGGAAGTAATGGTATATTGCCATTTTCCAACTCAACTTTCTCATATCCATTGGTATCATTGATTCTATATAATGTACCTTTTTCACCTAAACAATCTACTGCCGTATAAGACAATGTTGTATCTGCAAGCATCGGCATTACAGGCATGTTCGGTACAGGTTTCTGATACCTTTCCTTAGCCTTGCTGTTATATACCATGACCTCTGCAAATTGCTTGCGATATACATCCATGCCAAAGCCAATGCTTGGCTCACTCAACCGTATGCGGTAGAATCCATTTGCCTTTTTGGTATAAGCATACGAGTTGTTTGTCCCCAATAGTGAATTGTCGGCAATATTCAAAGTCAACTCTACATCTTCCTTGACATTTCTGTTCTTGTCAGTTTCAAACAGTTGAATAGGGGAGTTGCCGCAAACGTTCCATTTACTATTTTCCTGCCACTCGCAGATAGCCTTAAAACTGCCATTTTTTATAGGCTGCTCTAAGTCATAGTCTTTATATAATAAGGTGTAGCCACCATCTGGTATTTTGTTCCATGTTCCTTTCAGAACCACGCTCTGAATTTTCTTCGCAGCCAGTTCTTCATTACCGAAAATGAACCACGAACCTTTTTCGCCTGTTGTACCAAACGGATAGAATGGTTGTGTGGAGTCCATTTCGCCAACTTCACTATACAAGCTAAAAGTACGGATGTCTGAAACCTCTACCTTTATTTGAATATCCCTAAACAGGACACTTGCCATTTCTGTAACGTTGATAGGCAAATCATTGATGAGTATGCGCACTGTAGGATATGCCGTATCTATACCATGAATATCTTTGCTACAAACAGAAAGAGGATTATCTCCATCTGCTATTGTAAATGTAAACAACAGACATTCTTCTTGCTTATTGTAAACAACAGAAAGTTCTCTCTCCGTCCAACCATCCTCGTTGCTTGTAAACAAACGAAATGTTGTGTTGTCTGCAACCGATTGTGCCAAATCCATTCTTCCTGCCATCATAAAGCGAAGAGACACATTTCGTGTTCCCTCTGTAAGTAATAACATAGGAGAGGCTATAGCCCAACCTAACTCTTGCTGCTCGTTGGCAGGATTGTTGTTTTTGAAGAGCACGCCATTATCCTTACCTTCAAGGGCTATAGGAGCTGTGATTACTCTTGTTCCTTGTAGAAACAGAGTATGTGCAGATTCGAGTATGGTTGGAATAACATATGCTTTTTCCTTAAGAGAATAATACAGCGCATTTCCTTCCGTACTTTCGCCTGCAACAAAACGTGTACCCATTGAAAGTGAAAACGTTTTGTTTACCATCTCCTTATTTGGAGACAAGACCACGTATGCACTATCTTGAATAGCATCTTTCGGTGTCGCCTTTAATATCTCATGGAGATAGAAACTTGGTAATTCCTCTAACTTATGATTAAACCGTTTCACAATGCGGCAGTAGTTCCGTACAAAAGTGAGAAGCAGGGCTTGGGCTGCGTCCATATCCCCACTATTCTCTATCTGTTCCATATAAAAGTCGAACTTCGACTGAATATCCGCTACAGCACCGAGCATCGAGAAATAGGGACGACTATTCTCGTCCAACATTCTTTGTATGAAGTTACGCCTACGAGGAGAAGAATTTGCTATCGGGAGAGACTTTTCAAGTTGCTCTTTTATGCTTTCGGCAATATGAACAGCAGGTGTTGGCATACCTTCTGTATAGGCGGTGTTCAAATAGATAGATAATCTACCAATCCATCCCTCTATTTTGCTTCGAAGGTCTTCTGTATATTCATTCTGCAAAGTCGTACCGCAACCATTGGCAAATGAGGCTGCATACTTTTCCAGATTTTTATGGCGAATATCCAACAGAACTGTAAGGACATGATTGTGCCATAAGGCAGCGATGTCTTCATTGGTCTCCTTACTACTATCAACAAATAGTAAGTTTCTGTTTTTTGACATTACCCAATGGAAAATATCACGCCAATCGCTTTCAAGTGCATGAACACCATGAAATTTATCAACATCAATTTTATGGTGTTGATTTTTTTTTTGATTATGTGATGTTTGTTTTTCCATATAGCAATGTTATGTAAAGAGCATTTTTTCAAAATTGAATTTTCAATATATCATCATACAATATTTTCATCAACTATCATATCCAATGTTTCCTTAATACGAACAAGTTTGTTTATGATAAAATGTTCTCCTCTACCTTGTGACTCCACAATTCCAGAGGATATATAATTTTGGAAATTCATCCAACTAGTTTGTAAATCTCCAATGTAGTGAGCTAAATTAGGATTTGGATACCGATACAAAGCCACACCTACAGCTCCTGCAGAGGCATTTAGAGAACCTAAGACAGGATGAAGATTAGATTGGTCATTATAATATTTTTTAGCATCATATACAGTATAGTAAGTTGCTAATAAACCATCAGCAACCATAATATTATGGCTATCCATAATATTAGCTATATTCTCCCAACTTTGAGCATGATCTAGTTGAATTCCTTCAACATTATTATATTGTCCTGAACTATCAATTATAGATACAACACGTGTGCCTATATATCGAGGATGGTATTCAGGCTTCCCCAAAACCTCATCCCGAGTTTTTGATCCAAATTTAAACTGTGATCTTCTATTACGATTTTTACGAAATATACTATCGTCAGCATGTGGACTATAACTCCCAGTTTCTGCTATAGGATGAGGTTCCTCAAACTCGCTATATGGCACTCTACATTGGATAGTATGAGCATATTTATTTCTATTTGCTTCTCTTGATGAATCCAATAACTTGTTATTGGAACGAATTATGCGCGAAGTATCTTTCTTATGTTCTTTAGATGCATTTATATTCATATCATTCTACTTTTTAATAAATGATTAAGAAAAGAGCACACAATGCAAACCAGTATAGGTAATTTCTAATAAAAGCAACCAAATTCTACATAATAGAATGTGGACTAGTACTAAAAACTACGAACTTATTTTTTAAAGCTCACGGATTTGAATTTATATTCGAGAAACGATGGGATGCCATACTCAACGCTCCCTTTATAATATTCTTTTGTCGGAGTCCAAAAATATTCATTTCCTTGCCTGTTTTTTGTCATAACTTTTTGGTTCTCTGACAAAACTAAATTTATACGTTCAGTGTCTACCTCAGGGTCAAGGATTCCGTCATAGTCATGAAATAGCCCTTTCACTTCAGTTAGCTCTCCAAAAGTAATTTTTTGTAAGTTTGTACATCCCCCAAAAGCATTCTCGTGTATTGAAGTTACATTTGGAGTATTTATTTCTTCCAAATATACACAATAGACTAAACCTTCTACTCCAATTCTTGTAATATCTGGTAAATAAATGGATTTTAAAGCATCTAACTTGCCGTCCCAATTACTCAATCCTTTTGTCGGAATCTCCTTGCATCCTATTAAAGAAAGGTTTATGCTACCTGCTGTTCCACCATATAAAGCATCTTTAATTATGGCAAATACATTCTCTCCTGCATCAGAAGCAAGTATGAGTTTAATATTCGTTTTTCCTGCATCCAATTGCTCCTTAATAGTTTTCCCAAGATCTTCAGCCTCCATGTTGTCTGCAAAGACAACATTTGCATCCAAAGCATAACTTTTGCCATCAATCGTATTTTCTCTAAATGTATAATTAAGTAAAGAATACTCTTTCAATTTTATACCAATAGAGGTTTGAACAGTAAAATGACCATACAAATAGACATTACCGTTATTGTCTGGAGTCAAGGTATAGGTGTTGTCTGTTAGGGCAACAGTATTGCCTGGACTAAAATTACTAACTGTAACAGTAATGTCCTCACTATAATTTGTCGCAATGCGCAAGCGTGAATAGTTACGTGTTGCATTAGAAAAAGATACAGTTATAGCCTCATCATTAGGAGTGATTTGTGTAGTTCCCTCTATGTATTCATCCGTTCCCGCAACCTTACCTTCTTTCAAAGTTAATTTGCCTGATTCCCATTTGTAATTAGGGGCATAATATACATGAGGAAAGGTTGGCACTTCGTCTTCTTTATAAGACAGCTCTCCACTTGCCAATTCCCAGCTACTGCCATTATATTTAAAAGCAGCATACTTAGTCCCGAAAGTCTTACTGGTCATCTCCAGAAGCAACTCATCTCCTTCAGCCCATGAAGTCTTGCCTTCATCAGGTGTACCTATAGCACGAGTCTGCGAATCTCCGAATGCCGGAAATTCACCAACAACCAACTGTACGTTGCTCTTGCCTGTTGTTGCGGTTGTTTCTTCTATATCACTTGTGCATGACGCCATTACTATTGTAACGACAGCCAGCATGATGTATTGAAATATCTTTTTCATATTCTTGTCCTCCAGTTATTTGAGTTCTTCTTCGTTGTTACTGTCCCAACCTTTCAAATCATCTACGCTGATTCGGGTCAGTTTCACTTTGTCTTTTCCTACATCGAGTTTGTAGGTGTAGCGTTTACCCTCTTCAAAGTCCGTTTGTGATTTTAGCTTTGACACAAAGTTTTTCTCACCTATTGAGAATTTTAAGAATTCCTTGTCTGTTCCCACCGTTCCAGGCACTATGATGGCAGAGAAAGTTTTCACTTCACCATCTTCTGTCTTACAGGCATCCACCAACTTAGCCTCTTGATAATTGGAAGTGTCCATTTTCCATCCATTTTTATCGTCTGGCAATACAAAATACGCTCCACTGCAAGGTGAGCAAATTTTTAGGCTACTTATGTCCAAATTAGGATAATCAGCAGTACCAACATGATACATGATTGTAACCAAAGACATACGATGCTTCATTGGAATCGTTACATAACCATAAGGAGAACCGTACCAATGACCATTTATTAAATCGGCAGACTTCAAATCTTTTGGTGAGCTTTGATTTGTTGGCAATTCATATACCAAATGAAATGGATCATAATCATCCGATGATGGATATACAGCTAATATAAAATGTTTGTCGACTTCATCTAACCAACGAAAACTTCCACTGCGAGACCATTCGTTTGTTGCACTATTAAAAGAAAGAATAGCCGTACTACCAGCAACGAAATCAGTAAATGTCCCTACTTTCAGTTTATCTTTGTCCTCCCAACTGTCACCATGTCCTAAAGTATTGACACGAGTCTGCATACCTCCAACAGAGAAAGTGGCATTGATTTCCTGCCCTTTCAGCGTTGGAGCCATATCTTCATTTTGCGTACATGCTGTAAAGCCCATAGCCATAAGGCCCATTACTGCATAGATAAATTTTCTTATGCTCATAATATCTTGTTTTTATAAGTTTACTAAATCTGTTCCCTCTACAAAATAGAATGGATAAACCATATTGGTTCGTCGATTCGTCTGCCTTATTGTATAGTCTATGAGGATATTCATTTTCCCCTCGTCTTGTTTCTCCTCGAAATCAATCCGATTGACTATCACTCTTGGCTCAAACAGAATTATCGACTGTTCTATTCGGTCTCGTAACATCGTTCTTGTGGATGCCGTCATCATTTCAAAAGCGTATTCCCTAATGGGACAACCATATTCATAACGATGTACTCTTTCTCCAGGCGATGTACTCAACAAGGTCATAATGCTTTGCTGAATATTAGCCTCGTTTGCAACCATCTCAGTGGGTTGCGAACTTCCGCCACCTTGAAAGCGTGGAGGATAGTTCCATGCTATTCCTAAGAACGTTTTTGTATCTGTCATATCTCGTTTCCATTTAATCATTTCTAACCACCTATGATAACTGTAGGACAACCCATGATGATGCTACCCCCATGCGCTGTTGTATCGCCCATCCTTGCAGCAGGTTTACCACCTATCATCACTGTTGTTGAACCTTTAATGATAGTGTCGGGCGGCCCAACGCAAGTAGCCATGTCGCCCATAACGGCTGCAGGAAGTTTTCCTATCAGTACCGTTGGCACTCCTGGTCCAATAATCGGACCGCCTACATGCGGAACAGGAGGAAGTCCTGGTGTCTGCATCGGACAGGTGTGCATATCTGTTAATCTTGCAGCATTTGGCATATCTTTATCAGTTTATCATTACCATTGCGCCTTTGACAGTGGTCTGACCAGAAGCTGAAAGTTCCGCCGTAGCATTGCCTTTGACCTTCGCACCGACTTTGGCTGTAACCTTTACGTTTGTTCCATTTATATCGACATCAGATTTTGCATCTATACTGACTTTTCCGGCTGCATTCAGTGCAATGTTACCTTTCGCTGTCAGTTTTATATTTTTTGAAGAGCTAAGTTCTATACCATTACTGTCCATGACAATCTTGTTTTTGTTTTGGTCTGTAACAGAGATGGATTTTCCCTCGTCACTCATCACTATAGTATTCTTTGCAGGCGTTTGAATTGTTATGATTTTCTTTTCCTCGTCAAACTCAACAGACATCTTTGAACGAGTCACAATCGCCTTTATATTGTTTTTTGCCTCATATCCAAATGGAGGAGTGTGTTTGCTTCCATACATCCCTCCAAGGACTATCGGGTAGTTTGGGCTGTTATTGATGAATCCCACAACCACCTCGTCGCCTATTTCGGGAAGAAAGAATATTCCCGACTGATTGGTGGCATATACTGACGAAAGGCGAGCCCACAGCAATTTCTTTTCGCCATCCATCCATGGCAACTCTACCTGTATGCGGCATTCCTTGGATGTGTCACCATCAAGTTTCTTGACCACCGCAATGTGAAGCCCTTCCATTCCCGGTAAAAATCCTGCGGCAGTAGGAGCAATCACATCTGCTTCGTCTGTTATGTTGTTGGCAGGAACTCCCATGCCTACCTTTGTAATCCATTCATTCCGTTCTATCGTATGCGTCACAGAACCCACATAGACTTTTCCATTAAACCGCTTGCCCAATCCCTTTAGCTCTATGATACATCCAGGAACGACTTCGGCAGCTCCATAAAAGCTGAACGAACCGTGGTATCTTGCCAATCCAGCTTTCAACGCTTGGCTGTCAACCCATTGCTTTAGGGCGTTCTTGTCGAGAGGGGCATCAGTTTGCAATATTTGACTATCATCTCCTGCCAATTTTTTGATGGTGATGTCGCCTTGTTCGTTCAAAGTTGGCGCAGATGCAGTTTGCCTCACTTGGTTCTGCGTGGCAGGATCCCAAGAAACAGCCTCATACTTGCCATATTGCTCACTGCCCGAAAGTCCGCCATCGAAGTCTATCAAATCAACGCCATTAGTAACGGTCAGTACTGGCTTCCCACTTACCTTAGGTTTAAAGACGTTTATTTCTTTTCCTCTTGTATATATAAATAATCCATTGGCATCAGCTCTCGACAAGGCGAAGTCCCAATCGGAACAGTAATATTGTACCATTTCGGGATGTTGATAGGAAGTTGCATCGACATTTACCGTACCGTATGCTTTCAAAACGTCCTTTATTATTTCCCAATCCTTCTTTTTCTCGAATATCCGATTTTTACGTCCTTGTGTCGCATGATAAGCATAATCCCTACATTCCACTATCATCATGGAGCGTGAGTTTCGCCCCATTTTTATACCTATTTCAAGTATAACACCTTCAAAGATTGTGTTTTGCTTGTCAATGTTGCCAACATCAATGCGTATGGCAGTTCCTGGTTTGAAAGAATTGGCATCAGTCTCATCAAAAGTCTGCTTGTCCATATCGCCAGCATAGAACTTCAATGTAGCCTTTCCTATTCGATTGATGGCAAGATGTACATGGGCATAAACCAACTTGTAGGAGTCATCCAGTGCCTTGCCGTTGCAATTGATAGTCCATGCAACGATTCTGTCCTTATATTTTGATGGAGAGTCTGCCATATTCCTTATATGTTTATATTATTGACTTTTTCTCAATGGTGGAAACAGAAGTTCTGTTCCTGCTGGAATGTTTCTGAATCCGTTGAGATTATTAAATCTTGCCACTTGTGCAACCAAAGTTGAATCACCGTATGTCTCGTAGCAAAGTTTGGCAAGCGTATCACCATCCTTGACTGTTATGAGGCGAGACATATCAGGAGAGTTCTTGGGATATTTCTTACGTTCCTCATCGCTTGCCATATAGCCAACGAACTCCATTCCAACTTTTGCCCTAAGTGCATCGCCTGCACCATTGAACAAAGAATAATCTACGTTCATCTTGGCGACCTGTCCCTTGAACATAACTGAGCCATAAACGATTTCTACATAGGACGGTCTGTGCAGTTCGCTATTGTAGCAATATACGCTGTCCTCTATCTCTTTGACCTTGGCGGTAGCAGTATCGCTTTGTAGTGTTCCTTCAACAGCACCTGTACAGTCAATGGTAAAATCGAATGAAAGGTTTTCTGAGTCATATCTATCAAAGATGTTGTTCTTGCCAATCGCTCCCAGTTGCTTGTCTTTATTGTAACGTATTCTCTTTCCTGTCTTGACATTTTCAGGATTCAGTAAAATCGTTATCTGTCCACCTTGCTTGCTTCTGAACTTGTCATCAGAATATGCTTGTATGATAAGATGTTCCATAAGCTACAAATGTTAGCGATTGTTTTTCCTCTTATCCTGTGGATTTTCATCTACATGGCATTCGAGTTCTTCTAATATCTCATTCTTTATCTTGTGATAAATCTCCTCTGATATTTCTTGGTGAGTAATGACTTTTTTCTCCACCACTGTATTCACCCTGATTTCCTTGATAACAATTGGCATTACTTAATCCTCCTCAGTTTACTGTGTTTAAGTGTTAATGTCTCTATCGCCAAACTGCTGTTCTCCGCATTCAAATCGTCAAGTTTCCATTTATATGGGATAGCTCTTAGACATTCCCAGGAACTTATCGGATTATTCTGCTCGTCAAGCAATGAAATAATCAATGTACATGGCTCTATCTTCTTGTTTGTTTCCTTGAAGGTTATGCAGTCAGTCACCCACGTATTGATATTGTCAGAGAGAGGTTCGAGTGCCCGAGCAAGGACAATGTCACTATGGCTTACGCCTGTTGGCAACCATAGGTCATTGTCTCCTTGCTGAGCCTGTTGTTGCAATTCCAACACCTGTTCTATGCCACTTACCGTCCTAAAGGAGGCTATGACATCACCACTTGGCAGTTTGAACACTACGCTGAAGTGGAATAGCACTGGAAGTGCCCAGTTGTTGGTATTTGCTGACATTTTCTTCTAAATTTAAATAGGTTTGACTCCTTCGTGAGCGAGCGTCATAGTTTCCATTGCCACGCTGTTACCTTCTGCCTTGAAACCTTCTACTTGCATTTTCTTCGGCCAAGCATTTACAACTTGCCAGCTTTGGACAGGATTTCCAGACTCATCAAGTAGCTTGATGGTAATGGTCTCACGCTGAATAGTATTCATCTTCACTTGTCCAATGTAGTCCCACATCTTGGTGTCACTCATGAAGATTCCCTTTTTGAGGGTAATGTCGCTTGTCTTGCGCAGACCAGGCTGCTTCGTCTTTGTAAACTCTGGAGAGTCGCCTGCACGATATTCGATTACGTCAAATTCAGTCTCAAGTCCTGAAACCTCTTTGCATGAAATAACTCCTACATTGGTAATTTCCACACTAAAGTGAAATTCAGGTACCGGCCAAGTGTTTTGGCTTTGTGTTGCACCAGTCTCTGCCATAATATCTTGTTTTTAATCAGTTACTAAATCATTCCTTAACTCTTTTGCACCTGCTGTTGGAAGGTAATCTCGATGAATTCTGCTGGACGAGTAATGGCTACCAACACGGTAATTCGCATGATTCCGTTGAGAACATCGTCTTGCGTCATGGTTTCTCCAAGTCCCACTTGAACAGAATATGCATCCTCTGGAACAGAACCTGCAAGGCCACCTTGTTTCCATACACCATTTAAGAAGCTACCAATCATAGACTTCATATTGAGCCATGTATTAGAAATGTTTGGCTCAAACACATAAGCCTTAGCTGCATTCTTTACGGATTCCTCGATGAAAAGCATGGTGCGACGTACATTAATGTAACGCCAGTCTTGTGAATTTCCATCAAGTGTGCGAGCACCCCAAACCTTAATACCTTCACCAGGGAATGTACGAATGGCATTAATCGCTTTTCCGTTCATTGGCATATTCAGATCTTCCTGTTCAAGGTCGCTTATAACCTCTGTCGGACTATTTACATAATTGAGAGAAACGTTTGCTGGAGCTTTCCATACACCACGGGTGTTGTCCACCATAGCATATATACCAGCCATTGCTGCAGAAGGAGGAAGTAGATTGAGGTATTCCTTAACCTTATTGGCGGCATTTTTATATTCATCCCAATTTATCAAAAGTGCACTATGTGCATTGTTGCGCGCTGTATCGGTGATTTCTTTTCCTTCTTCAATCTTGAAACAATCATCCAAATACTTTTGAAGTTTAGAGTTTTCTCCAAATACAGATTCCAATTTAGGAGCGGTTTCCCATCTGAGTACCGTTCCGTCAATATCCTTATCACTTATAACAGAAGTGTTCAAATAAGGATAGTATGCAGCACCGTAAGAAAGATAATTTGAACCTATGCCTGTTTGGAAGTCTTCTATTTGTTGCGACATAGAGTCTTCATCTTTTTCCTTTGGATGCACATCAAAGATTGCAAAACGATTCTGCATTTCACCACAGTGCATAATCACATCCGTTTGAATATTCTTGCAGGTTTCTTTTGCAGTATTAACAGCCTCTGGTACGACAATCAAAGTAACCTCACGAATCTTCTTTAACGAGTCTAAGGCTAATTTTATATTGTCATTGTCGATTTTTCCCTTTTTATAAGTTCCGACAGATACAATATAGCAAGTTCCACCTCCATTCGCAAAGAACATGACCATGTTATAGTATAAGGTATAAAGGGCAGAAGGATTTGACACCTTAAAGTATTGCCCCTCGACAATTTCTTTGCAATATAAAGCATTGTTGGAATCTGTGGCTATGCTCAGATTGAACACTGGTTTTGGTGCACCTCCAAAGTACTGAACAAACTCAGTCATTGAGGTGATTTTCCAAGGTTTGTTAGCCAAGGATTCCGAACCATTAACAGCCTTCTCTGTGATTCCGATGAAAGCGGGGATGGCGGTTGCGGCCTCGACAACACTTGTCGAAAAAGCGTTCTTCTCTTGAATGTAAACGCCTGGGGTCTTCATTTGTGCCATACGCATTGATGATTTTTGATAAACAAAAGCATCTGTAGTCAGATTGCATTTTGCATTTGGTTACTAAAAATAGCAGACTTGTCTCAATTTATCCGCTTTGCTTTTGAATTGACCTGGTATAGGATGCTCTATATTTCTCAGCAAATATTGTTTTTGCTCTTTGTCGTGGGTAACAATCAGATTCAATTTTATGTCATAGCGTTCCCGCATCGGCACTGCTTTCTCCGACACGGTGCGGAATGCGTTTCTTCCAAATTCATTTGTCCTTTCAAATGATCTAAACGTTAATATTTCCTTGTCTGTTTCCAATTTCAAGTATTCTGAGGATATTTCTCTATTCGTATTTTGACAAATGAAGACATATTCCCAAAAACGCTCAGGAGTTTTGAATATTAGAGTGTTCTTCAGTGGAACATCCTTCTTTGCTGCTTGCCATAACTCTTCTGTCAAATGAATCATTATAGTGCAAAATGGTATTCCAAAACTCCTTTTCACTCCTATTTCAGTTATCACGTCTGTAGCATTAACTTCGGACTTTCCAATCGGTAAGTCTATCTGATAGGCAACCATTGGATTAAAGTTTTGCCATTCGGTGTAAAAAACAAATGCAGGTTCAGACATCAAGACTCCAAACTCAATGATGTCAGATTCGGTATCTAAATCTGCATTTTCCGTATCATACAATATCGTCCATTCGTTTTCGTCAGTCTGTCGAAACAGCAAACCTCGTTGCGCCATCAGCTTTTGTGCTGAAGGTAGGACAGAACACATCAAGGCATTAACGTTACTATCCTCAAAGTATTCATGCTCTATACGAAAGCTATATAATGAACGATATGTACTCATGCTGTCAATTTTATGTTTGTACTTCTGTGTTCTGAGCAGTTGAACCGCTTGATTTAATTTCATTGGAATCAAGTAAGCATTCGGCCTCGTGCGTGTTTTTTTCCCCTCTTTTC
>UMIT01041168.1_pt1 | contig 55689 bp, 72 predicted proteins | sample 1965911 | NCBI WGS metagenome assembly UMIT01 (sample SAMEA4836131, study PRJEB28245) | human gut metagenome | biome: gut microbiome; material: fecal sample | place: Denmark | collected 2008 | reverse complement strand
TCGCTTTGCTCGAGAACTACTGTATTCCCCGGCTTCGCCGGAACCTTCTCCTTCGGAGCAAAGTTAACACCCTTAAACCGAACTTCGTTCGAAGAAAAGCAAAAACAGCATTTTGTTGGATTTTGTCACAGCCCCTTTATGTTCATTATTCCATCGAATGGGATTAGAAGTTGACCGGTTTGCCATAGTAAGCGCATTCGAGGATGCAGCCCATGAGAGCGTCGTCGACTTCTCTCGGGTTTTCTGGTGTGCATGCATCGAGGACTGCGTTGTGAGCGATGGCTTCTTTCTTTTCCAGATACAGTTCTTCCGGAACACCATAGTCATGGATATTCAGCGGAATATTCATCTTGCGGTTCAGGCAGCGGATAGCTTCTTCATAGGACTGAACGAGCTGAGCGTCTGTGTGTCCCGGAAGTCCTGCTACACGTGCAAGGTCAGCATAACGGGCAAGGCATGCCTTCTTGTTGAACTGGATGACATACGGCATCAGGATTGCGTTTGCGCAGCCATGCGGAATATGGAATACGGCGCCGATCTTATGTGCCAGGGAGTGCGTGATGCCGAGGAGGCCGTTGGAGAAAGCCATACCAGCCATGCACTGTGCGATGTGCATCTTGTCGCGTGCATCGGTATCTTCATTGTAGGAATCGATGATGCTGTCAAAAGTATCGGATACAGCCTGCTTAGCAAGCGGATCGGTGAAGCCGTTGGCAAATTTGGATACATATGCTTCAGTTGCATGTGTCAGAGCGTCCATGCCAGTATGAGCGCAGAGCTTCTTCGGCATTGTCTGCGGCAGGTCCAGGTCGAGGATAGCAAGATCTGGTGTCAGGTTGAAGTCAGCCAGCGGATATTTGATGCCGGTGGAGTAGTCCGTGATAACAGCGAAGGAAGTGACTTCAGATGCGGTGCCGGATGTGGACGGAATAGCAACGAAAATAGCTTTCTGACGGAGAGTTGGCAGGGAGAATGGTTTCTGTACTTCTTCGAATGTCAATTCCGGGTATTCATAGAAAACCCACATAGCTTTAGCAGCGTCGATTGGGGAACCACCGCCGATAGCAATGATAACGTCCGGGCCGAATTCTTCCATGGCCTTAGCGCCTTCTCTTACTTTTTCAATGGACGGATCTGGATCGATACCTTCCATGGTGTATGTTTCAATGCCAGCCTTGTGCAGTGCTTCCTCAGTCTTCTGCAGGAAACCACCACGGCGCATGGAATGACCACCTGTGCAGATGAAAGCTTTTTTATGTCCTTCTAAAACGGACAGCTGTTCAATAGCGCCATGGCCTACATAGATATCTCTCGGTAATGTAAAACGAAACATATTGAATCTCCTCCCACTCTATTACAGTTTCCTGAATTCGGGCAGTCAGCGGTTTTATGTGTATGCTTATTTCATAAATCCGTCATATAAAGTGTCTGCCACAAGAATAGTATACAACATAATTCGTGATTCTTATATATACTTTCTAAAAAAATATAAACTCCGCTTTATAAATGAGTTTTTATCATTTAACAACCCGATTTTGTAAAGAAAATGACAATCTTATTGATCAAATGCGAAAATAGTGCGATATTTGTGTACTAAATGCAAAAAAGAGCTGCCCATACAATTGCATGAACAACTCTTTTTCTTTTATTTTTCGATTGGAAAATCCTTCAGCACATCAGCAAGCGTGATCGACTTCATTTCGCGCGCCATAGCTTCCTGGACACGCATCAGTTTCGAGTCGAGCGCCTGATGGATCCCCCGTCCCACCGGACAGTTGGGATTCGGGTTTTCGTGGAAATGGAAGATACCTTCCTTTTTCACTGTTTCCACCGTCCTGTAAATCTGAAGAAAATCAATGTCTTCCGGCTTCATTGCCAGAAAAGCTCCGCCGCTGCCGCGGTTGACTGTGACCATCCCGCGCTGTTTGAGCTGCGAAAGCAGCCTTCTCACCACGACCGGATTCGCATTAATGCTTCCTGCCATGATGTCACTGGTCACTTTCTCCTTATCCTGAAACAGTGCGATATAGCACAGCATATGGACAGCAATGGTGAAGCGGCTGGATATCTGCATGTTCAGTTACCTCCTCCATGTCCTGCTAGTGTACACTGTCCCGTGGATGATATCAATCCCCTGATCAGTCGATGATGGCAAAGCCTCTGGTCCATAACAGTTTTCCGGCAGAAGCCAGGGAAATCTGCAGGAAACCCATAGCTTCCATTTCTCTTGCGCGGCGAAGCTTGCCGGCATCCATCAGTTTCAGACGGCAGCCAGTCAAAGCCTCTGCGACCTTATCCTTTGCATTCAGGAAATCGGAAGCCATGAGAACGACAGTCTGTTCATGGAAGCCTACCTTGCCGGTAGCCAGTGTATTAGCGAAATTCGTGTTGAATGCTTTGACGACAAATGCGCCCGGTGCTTTTTCCTGGATCAGTTCAGCAGCGGAAGTGCCGTCCGGAACGAGCATATGATCCATTGTTTCAAAATCAACCGGATTGGTGATGTCGATGAGTACCTTATCCTTCATCTTCGGACCCCATTTTCTGAGAATCCCGTCCACTGCCGTGTATGGAACAGCCAGAACGATGATATCGCCCAGTTCACCGATAAACTCGCGGCCTGCATACTCTACTTCATTGCCGCATGCATCGAAATTGTCTCCGATTGCCTTGCCCATGTTGCCTTTGCCAAAAATTGTGATTTTCATGATGTTCTCCTTTTCTTGATCAATGAATACATAAGAAATGATTCTAAAGACTGGAAACCAGCCGGAAATAGAAAAGGTGCCAGAGAGACGAAGCAGGAGCCTTCCCTTTCTGATGCTGTAACATCTCTTGTTACATTTATCATAGCACAGCCCTATTTCCGAGTCAACGATCCTGCCTTAGAATATTTTTATATCTGTCGAAATGCATTTTTATTTTTAGATACTGATTTTAAAAAATAAAGATGGCCTTGTTCAGCCATCCTTATTTCCTTATTTTACTGTCTTACTTTCCAAGTACGCTGATCCTCTGATGGATGTGGCTGCCGCTGACAGCTTCATCGACCATGGCGAGCGTATAGTCTGCATAGGAGATCTTGCTTTCGCCCTTTTCGTTGGTGGTGAATTCTTCGCCGGCAAGGATGTATTTCCCCGTTCTTTCTCCGTCAGCGATGAATTCAGCAGCCGGGCTGACATATGTCCATCTGACATCGTCACGTTTTCTCAAAGCATTGAGAGAATTCTTCATACCGACTGCAGTTGGAAGATACGCTTCTGAGAAATCCGGGAGATCGGAAATCATGGTCTTGTGATCTTTATCGACATAGAGACTGCCTGCCCCGCCGACGACCAGAAGTCTTGTCTTGCTGCCGGAAAGGATATCAGAAAGATGGCCGAGCGTCGCGCTGTGCTGATCCATCTTATTCGGATCCCAGATGCCGAAAGCATCGATGACGACATCAAAACCTGCCAGATCTTCTTTTGTGAGATCCATGATATCCTTCTTCAAAGTATGCAGAGCTTCTGTCTTGTTCTCTCCGCGTACGACTGCGGTAACGTCAAGTCCGCGTGCGACAGCTTCCTTCACAATAAGACGACCGCTTTTACCATTTGCTGCAACAACTGCTAATTTCATTTTGAGTTTCTCCTTGAATGTTTGAAATATTTGATGTAACTATCTTTGTTACATTAAATATACCACCATTTAGCTGTAACGTCAATAGTTACATCAAAAATATTTTGAAAATTTTCAAAATAGAGGGAGGAAGATTTGAAACAGCTTCTCTTTGCCAGGCTGCTGCGGGCGGCCGGTTCGATTTGGGAATCCCGGCATAAAAAAAAGAACGTGAAAATGACGGATCATTTTCACGGTTCTTTCTTTGCGGATTATTCCATGTCTTCCGGAAGTTCTGCGTTGGTGTACACTTCCTGTACATCATCGAGTTCTTCCAGTTCGCCGGTGAGGCGGGCCATTGTCTGGGCTGCATCGCCTTCCAGCTTGACGTAGTTGTCCGGAACCATAGCGACTTCGGATGCTTCTGCCGCAATGCCTTCTTTTTCAAGAGCATCGGATACGGTCAGGAAGTCTTCCGGAGCGGTTGTGATTTCGTAAGAGTCTTCATTGACTGCTACGTCTTCAGCGCCTGCATCGAGTGCTACCATCATGACGGTGTCTTCATCAGCAGCTTCTTTGCTGACGAAGATGGTGCCTTTCTTCTTGAACATCCAGGATACGCAGCCCGGGGTTCCTACGGAACCGCCATGATGGGTGAATGCGTGACGGATATCAGCTGCAGCGCGATTGCGGTTATCGGTGTTGCATTCGACGATGACAGCAGCGCCTCCGGGTCCGTAACCTTCATAGGTTACTTCATCGAAGCCTGCGCCGCTGGCAGCGCCAACGCCCTTATCGATAGCGCGCTGAATGTTTTCCTTCGGTACATTGTTCTGCTTAGCTTTTGTCAAAGCCAGTTTCAGACGCATGTTGCCGACTGGATCACCGCCGCCCATGCGGGCTGCGATTGTAATTTCCTTGGAAATTTTAGTGGTGATTCTTGCGCGGATGGCGTCTGTTTTGCCTTTCTTGCGCTTAATGTTTTCCCACTTAGAATGTCCGGACATAAAATTATTCCTCCTTTTTATTCCACCAGGGTTCGCCCAGAAGGCGGTCGAGGATGATGGCTACGGCGCTGCGTACGCACAGATGATTGTACGTGCCTGCCCCGTAAATTGGTTCCACAATGTAATCGAACTGCTTCATCATTTCCTTGGTCATGCCGAAGCCTGTCCCGAAAAGGATGAAAATCGGTGTATCTTCTTCGTGGATTTTCCTGCGCATTTCACAGTAGGAGACCGTATTCGGATACACACGGGCATCGGTGGTGACGATGGCAGGCTTTTTGCCTGTCTCGCTTTCGATGCGGGAAATCGCTTCTTCGAGGGTGGGAACCAGTTCCGTCTCTTCGAAAGCTTCTTTCCTGTTCACATTGTACTTCACACCGCCGCCGGTCTTCCAGTGGTTCATGATGCGGTTTGCCATTTCACGCTGTGCTTCCACCGGATGCACGATGAAATAGCGTTTCACGTCATACGTCTTGGCCGTTCTGGCAATATCATGAAGGTCATAGTTGGTAAGAGCCGTAGTGACTACTTCCATATGTTTGTTATAAATCGGATAGTGTATCAGTCCTATATATACAGGTGCCATCACTGATCCTCCTTCTCGCGTTTGATCTCCGCCAGCAGCTTCTTATCTTCCGCGGTCATCTTGAGCCCGCTTAAAAGATCCGGACGGCATTCGAGGGTGCGGCGAAGCGCCTCTTTCCTCCTCCATCGCGCAATATTTGCGTGATGCCCGGAAAGGAGCACTTCAGGGACCTTCCAGCCGTTGTAGTCAGCCGGTTTCGTATACTGCGGATATTCCAGAATCGGTTCATAGAACGAATCGGTTGCTGCGCTTCCCGCATCTCCAAGGACTCCCGGTATCATGCGGGCCACTGCGTCGCTGATGACCATGGCACCCAGCTCTCCGCCGGTCAGAACGTAATCTCCGATCGAAATCAGTTCGTCTGCCAGATACTCCTCGACCCTGTGATCCACGCCTTCATAGTGCCCGCAGATGAGCACCAGATGATCATAATCACGGTATAGTTCCTTGGCTTTTTCCTGATTGAAAGTCTTTCCCGCAGGTGACAGGAAAATCACCCGGTCGCGGGGGCCTTTCTCAGGAAGCACATGATGCACTGCGTCAAAAATGGGCTGGCACATCATGAGCATGCCCGCCCCGCCTCCGTAGATCGTATCGTCCACCTGACGGTGGCGGTACATGGTATAGTCACGGGGATTCGTGACCGCCATCTCCATACGTCCCGCATCCAGCGCTCTCTTGATGATACTTTGGTCGAAGAACGCCTGAACGAACTCGGGAAATAAGGATAATATATCTATTTTCATTCTCGCCCTCTATTTCGGGAAGACAGCGTCTTCCCCAGAGAGGGGGAGTCCGCTTATTCCCATTCCGGCATAGCCACTGTCATGCGTCCTTCGTCGAGGTCGACTTTAAGGATGCATGAAGGGATGGCCGGAAGATAGATTTCCTTGCCGTCCGGTGTTTCAACGCCATAGACGTTGTTAGCTCCGGTCTCGAGGATTTCCTTGAGCTTTCCGACGTGAGAGCCCGCTTCATCCACTACTTCAAGCCCTACGAGCTGGAAATAGTAGTACGTGCCCTCCGGTCTTTCCGGCAGTTCAGAAAACGGCACTTCGACGATCTTGTCGATCAGCGTTTCGGCCATATTCCTGTCGTCCACACCTTCCACATGAAGAATGTATACATTCTTATGCGGACGTCCCGAAAGCAGCTTATAAAACTTCCCGCCGATTTTGAGACGCTTGAGCGTCTTGAAGATTTCCGGCCGGTCCGTATCGGGAAGAATACGCAAATCACCCCGCACACCATGCGGGGCTACGATTCGGCCGACAACTATCAGTTCATCGGGTTTCATATCAGTTGCGGAATTCAACGATCTTTCCGTCTTCAACCAGGATTTCACCGCCGAGCAGTTCATTCATGTCGTCACCGATATGAATGGTAACCAGACGGTTCATCGGAGCACGGTTAAGTTCTGCGCCGATGGTGAGTCTTTCGAGATGATCCTTATCAGCAAGGAATTTATCCTTCATCTGCTGCATCTGGACCTTCTGAGCCTCGTACTGAGCACGAAGGGGTGCTACGGCCTGTACGTTAATCTCTGCCTGTTCTGCCAGTTTTCCATTAGCTTCGAAATCCAGCTGGGACATATCATGGTCTACACGCTTGAGATTCTGTTCGATCTCAGCGAGGAGCGTTGCCTTCAGCTGTTCAGTCAGCTTTGACTTAACGGCTACAGGGACAAGAATCTGCATTTCATCCATTGCGACACCTCTTAGATAATATCGACAGCCACTCTGCGGTTTTCACGCAAAGCACCTGCCTTGACAACGGTACGGATCGCATTGGCAATGCGTCCTTTTCTGCCGATGACCTTGCCCATGTCTTCCGGGGCAACATGGACCTGATAAATTTCCAGGCTGCCCTTTTCGACTACGGTGACAGAGACGGCGTCAGGGTTCTTTACAAGAGCCTTGACGAGTGTTTCCACTAATTCTTTCATGGTGCGTCCCCCTTATTTCTTTGCTTCAGCAAACTTAGCGAGGATGCCGTTCTTTCTCAGAATGGAACGAACAGTGTCGGTCGGCTGAGCGCCTTTACCAAGCCAGGACAGAGTCTTTTCTTCATCAATCTTTACCGGAGCGTCGAGTTTAGCCGGATCGTACCAGCCGATGGTATCGGTCGGAGCGCCGTTTCTAGCTTCCTTGGAGTCGATGACGATGATGCGGTAGAAAGGATTCTTCTTAGCGCCCATACGGGTCAAACGAATTTTTAACATAATTTCACCTCCTTGAAATGATCTCGATTATTTATGGAACATCCCGGGGAGACCACCGAGGCCGCCCATCTTGGATGGATTTATCTTCTTATTCTTCATTTTCTTCATGGTTTTCTGCATTTCCTGGAATTGCTTCATCATACGGTTGACGTCCTGGATCTTCACGCCAGCGCCGTCAGCGATACGCTTTCTGCGGCTGCCGTTCAGAATCTTGACATTCGCTCTTTCCTCCGGTGTCATGGAAAGGATGATAGCTTCGATGTGCTTGACTTCCTTGCCGTCAAGATCGACATCCTTCAGCTGATCCTTGAACTTGCCCATCCCCGGGATCATGCCCAGAATGCTCTGGAAAGAGCCGAGCTTTCTGATCTGCTTGAGCTGCTTCAGGAAATCATCGAGAGTGAACTCACCCTTCCTGATCTTTCCTGCTGCATCCTTCAGCGAATCCTGATCCATATTTCTCTGTGCGGTTTCGATCAAAGTCTCGAGATCGCCCAGATCGAGGATACGTCCTGCCATACGGTCCGGATGGAAATCTTCCAGCCCGCCGTCGAGCTTTTCGGATACGCCGATCATCTTGATCGGTTTGCCCGTTACGCTCTTGATGGAAAGAGCAGCGCCGCCTCTGGCATCGCCATCCATCTTCGTCAGGATGGTCCCGTCAATGCCCAGGCTCTCATCGAAAGCCTTTGCCGTATTGACAGCGTCCTGACCAGTCATGGAGTCGAGCACCAGAAGGATCTCCTGCGGATGAACCTCAGCCTTGATATTTCTCAGCTCGGCCATCAGCTTTTCATCGATCGTTAAGCGCCCTGCGGTATCGAGAATGACGATATCGCGGTTGTATGACTTAGCCGTGTCGACAGCGTACCTTGCGATGTGGACAGGATCCACATTCGGAGGCATGCGGTAAACCGGCACATCCGTCTGTTCACCAAGGACTTCGAGCTGTTTGATAGCTGCCGGACGATATACGTCGCAGGCTGCCAGCATCGGACGATGTCCCTTCTTCTTGAACATCAGCGCAAGCTTGCCGGCGGTCGTCGTCTTGCCGGCGCCCTGCAGCCCGACAAGCATGATCACCGTCATGCCCGTAGAGGAGAGCGTGATCTTGCTCTGCGTCCCGCCCAGAAGTTCTGTCAGCTCATCCCTGACGATTTTGATAACCGTCTGGTCTGGCTTCAGGCTGCCGAAGACCTCCTCGCCCATCGCTTTTTCACGCACATGAGCAATGAAATCCTTCGCTACCTTGAAATTGACGTCCGCTTCCAGAAGAGCCCTTCTGACTTCGCGGAGCGCCGCGTCGATATCACTCTCGGAAAGTTTGCCCTTCCCGCGGAGATCCTTAAAAGCCGACTGCAGCTTATCCCCTAAACCTTCAAATGGCATCTGGTCACCTTCATTCCGTCAAAATCCGCAGCAGCGGTTCCGCTTCGCTCTTCTTCGCTTCAGGGATCATACCCTCCAGCGATTCGGCCGCTTTCTGCCTCCGGATCCTTGCCTCCGCCAGATGAAGGGCGGACTCATACGTCCGGAGCTGCTCCTCGCCATGGCGCATGGCATCATGCACCGCCTGGCGGGAAATATGAAAATATTCCGCAATCTCAGCCAACGTGAGATTCTCATTGTAATACAAGTCCAGGCATTCACGCTGCCTTGGCGTCAGGAGCTCGCCGTAACAATCAAGGAGCTCGCCGTTCTGAACTACATTTTCTAAAGACATAGCATCACCATAACGTTCATCATTATACAGGGAGGAGAGTGCCATGTCAAGCAAAATAACTTTACATCTTCATCTTTTTTGAAATTTCTTTTTAAGGCCGCAAAAGCCACGAAAATGGAGCGGGAAATCTTCTGAAACTCACCGGAAAATTTCCCTGTCGTTTTACATATTGGTTTTATATATTATTACATTATATTACTATATATAACTATTTCTTCTATCTCTTCTTATGAATACTTTCATTGACTTAGTACACGTCTACCGTTGTTATAATAAGTACAGATTTTGTTTACATCGAGGCTCATGCCTGCTGTTTTGAAAGGAGATTCTATGAAAAAATCATTGATGGCGCTCACGCTCTGCGCGCTGATGTCCGGCTCGACCATTTTTGCTGCTGACCAGACACCCAGAGACAACTTTTACTGGCTCGGCCAGATCAATAAAGCTTCTGATATCATCAATACCGATGAAGGGCTCCTGACCCCTGCTGAAGGCAAGAACATTGCCCATGGCATCCAGAAGGTCCTTGATGAAGGAAACAAGCCGGGCGGCCCGCGTCCGACGAATGTCGTCGCTTTCGAACCATACCTCATCCAGGCAGCAGGCCCGGAAGTCACGAAGATCCATGCCGGCCGTTCTTCCCAGGATATGCTGACGACCGTCGGCATCATGGAACAGAGAGAACATCTCATGGCCATGGCCAAAGAGCTCGACAACGTGCAGCGTTCCCTGATCAAGCTGGCTGAAGAAAACAAGGACACCATCATCCCGAACTATACGAACGGCGTCGCTGCCCAGCCAAACAGCCTGGCTCACCACCTCATCGCTTATGCCAATGCATACAACCGCGACATGCAGCGTGTCAGAGAATATTATGCCCGCCTCAATCGCTCCCCGATGGGCTCCATGGTCCTGAACGGCACCGGCTGGCCGCTTGACCGCGACCGCATGGCCGATTACCTCGGCTTTGACTCCATCGCCTACAATACGTACGATGCAGGACAGATCTTCCCGCAGGAAGCGCCGATTGAAACAGGCGGTATCACGAATGCCATCGCCATCCACACGACAAGCTTCATTGAAGAAATCATGCAGCAGTACGCACAGCCGCGTCCGTGGATTCTTCTTAAAGAAGGCGGCGGAAATACATATGTCTCCTCCGCTATGCCGCAGAAGAGAAATCCCGGCATCCTGAACTCCTGCCGCACTGACGCTTCCACGCTCCTTGGCATGTCTGTCGAAGCAGCATTCCGCTCCCACAACATTCCTGCCGGCATGGCTGACGGACGTCTGAGTGGAAGAATGGACATCGTACCGCAGGCAACGAAAGTCCTCTCCGAATTCGACCGCATCCTGAACAACCTTGTCATCCATCCGGACCGTTCGCTCGAAGAACTGAATCTTGACTGGACCTGCTCGCAGGAAATTGCCGACCAGCTCATGAAGAAATACGGCATCCCCTTCCGCGTAGGCCACCACTTTGCTTCTGATGTCGTTACCTATGCAAGAGCCAACAACATCACTCCGGCTGACTTCTCCTATGAAGATGCCAAGACCATCTATGCTAAATCCGTAGCCGATGTTGCCAAGGAAGACCCATCCATCCCGAAGGCCTTCCCGATGACAGCAGAAGAATGGAAGAATGCAAAGGATCCCGTTGCTATCGTTCACAACCGCGCCGTCAAAGGCGGGCCGCAGCCATCTGAACTCAATAAGATGATCGAGATGGCAAAGAAGGACCTTGCCAACAACGAAGCATGGGTTGCATCCACAGAAAACCAGCTGAGCCAGTCCGAGAAGAAACTGAATAATGATTTCGATCAGATGCTGAAATAATTCCGCTGATCCGTATGTGACAATATAAAAAGGCTGTGACGAAATGTGCAATCATTTCGTCACAGCCTTTTTTGTTTAGTTATTCATCAAGCTCCTTCGACGAGGCTGCAGGTGGACCATCCGCATTCGTTGCAGGTGGTGCAGTGGCCTTCGACGTGGATCTGGTGGGATCCGCAGTGCGGGCAGGTCGGTTCCTGTTTCTTAGGTTCGAAATTAACCTTTTCTACCTTGCCGTCAGCTTTCTTTTCATCAGCCTTGGCGTTTTCATCGACGCCCAGGATGTTGCCGCGGCGGCAGCCGTCGCGGAATGCTGTGATGCCCTTGCATCCGCTTTCCCATGCATCCATGTAAATCTGGAAGATATCTTCCGGAGTTGCATCGTGCTTCAGGTTGACGGTACTGGAAATGGAGTTGTCTACATACTTCTGCATGACTGCCTGGAGCTTCACGCGGTCATCGAAAGGCACTTCATGGCTTTCTACGATCCACGGGAAACGTTCGATGATTTCTTCATCGGTCAGGTTGAGCGGAAGGTTGTGGTATTCAAGGAGGTCCTTGACGCTGTGCGCATAGACGCGGAAGCTGCCGTGTACATCTTCCATCTTATGCGTGGTTCTTTCGTAGGAAATCTTGTAGAGCGGTTCGCATCCACCAGAATAGCTGCCCATCAGGAGGGAGATGGTGCCGGTAGGAGCGATGGCAAGCAGTGTGCCGTTTCTGAGGCCATGCTGATGAATGTCTTCATACAGCTCCGGATCCAGTTCTTTCACAAGATCCATGACCGGGGACTGCTTGGTAGCTTCCCAGCGGTACTTGCCGAAGGTGCCGAGCTTCTTGGCTCTGTCGCAGGAAGAGCGGAGAGCTGTCAGGAGCATCATCTTCATGACTTCGCCCATGAATGCATTTGCCTTTTCGCTGCCATATTTCAGTTTCATGGCAACGAGAGCATCTGCTACGCCGAAGAGGCCAAGTCCCAGGGATCTCCAGTCGTCGATGCAGGTTCTGTTTTCATCGAGCGGTTGAATGTCATAGCCATAGGAAACGATTTCATCGAGAGCTGCGATGCCGTCATAAACAGTCTGACGGAATTTTTCTTCATTCAGCTTCGGTTCATCGCTGAACTTGTCATCGATCATGCTGTAGAGATTGATGCTTGCCAGGTTGCATGCGTTGTAAGCATTGCCGCCGAATTCGCCGCATGGGTTGGTGATTTCAATCTTGTATTCCGGATAGCCGGCCAGCAGATGGTAATCATTCAGGCGGTCAGAGAAGAGCGCGCCCGGATCACCCCAGTCCCACTGGGTTTCGCAGAATTCCATGAAGAAATCTCTTGCGCGGATGACGCGTTCGATATTTTCGCCGGTGGATTCTACATGGTAGCGGAGAGTGTAGTCTGTATCATTCTTGACAGCTTCCATGAATTCATCCGTGAAGAGGATGGAAATGTTCATAGAAGACAGCTTTTCTTCATTCTGTTTGATATGCAGGAATTCATAGATGTCCGGATGATCGCAGTTCAGTCCGACCATCATAGCGCCTCTTCTGCCGTTCTGGCTGATGACTTCGCCAGTCACGTTGAAAATCTTCATGAAGGAAACAGCGCCTGTAGAAGTTCTTGCAACGTTTCTTACTTCACTGCCCTTTGGACGAAGGCCGGAAATGTTGATGCCGATGCCGCCGCCGTAAGAGAAAATGCGGGCGATCTCGTAGTTGGACTTGAAGATCGATTCCAGATCATCCTTCGGAGAAGGAAGGATATAGCAGTTGGAAAGGGAAACTTTGAACTTGCCCTTGGAGCCTGCAGCATAGAGAGCGCGGCCTGCCGGACAGAAGGAAGCTTCTTCCAGATATCCTCTCACTCTTGGACGCAGGTCATCATCAAAAATAGAACTGACGCGGTCCATGAACTGTTCAGGGTTTGTTTCACCCTTGTGATAATACTTCTCTCTCAAGATGCCTTGGCTGATTTCATTGTCGTACCAGTGATTCATAACGATCCCCCACTTTAATGGATATTTTTTATAAGATAATTTCAGATGTTTCTGACCAGACGCCCGGGTGTCTGGGATATGTATTTCTTAGTGCATGACTATAGTACCAAATACTTTATATGGTGTCAAATTCATTAATTGCATCCTATATATGGTAGTTATGCATAAGAACTATCAAGTTCCCGATAGAATCGGGCGTGGCGGAAATGCATGCCCCGGAAGGCCTGTTATATCGAAGAAAATGAAACATGAGACCTCATTTCTTCCCTTTTTATGGGCATTTCCAGAAGCGCATTTTTATGAAAATTTTCCTAAATATTTTTTAAATGAGAAGGACAAACGGCAAAAGACAGCTGACAAGGCAGCAATGACAATAAAAAAACAGATGTGAAATACCATTTGCAGTATCTCACATCTGTCTCTTTATACTATATGAAAAGATTATTCTTCGTCTTCATCGACGTCGTCATCGCTGGAAATGACATCGATCGATGCGATGCGGTCACCGTCTTCCAGTCTCTGGAGGATGACGCCCTGGCCGGCTCTTGCCTTCTTGCTGGAGATCTGGCTGGCCTTTGTCTTGATGGTGATGCCCTGTTCGGATACACCGACGAGTTCATCATTGTCATCAGCGGCTACGAGAGCGACGACTTCGTACCCCTTCTTGAAGTTGCGGACACCGCGTCCGTTTCTTCCCTGGAGATGGTATGCGGAGGACTTGTTTCTCTTCGCATTGCCGTCAGCGGAAATCGTGAAGATATCCTTATCCGTAGCAAGAACTGCGCCTACGACTTCGTCGAGCTCGCCGTCGTCATCAGAGAGGCGGATTGCATGGACACCTGCGGTAGCGCGGCCCATCGTGCGGACTTCATCGTCTCCGATGGAGAAGCGGATAGCCATGCCCTGACGGGTGCCGATGATGATTTCCTCATCACCCTTGACAGCAAGGACAGTGACGAGACGGTCGCCATCATTCAGACGGACAGCGATCAGGCCGTTCTTGTTGATATTCTTGTATTCGGAAATTTCCGTCTTCTTGATATAGCCCTTCTTCGTGACCATGAGCAGGTACTTCATATCCTTATCGCCTGCATCGATATCGAGGAGCTCGGTCACCCTTTCATCCGGAGCAAGACCCGGGATGAAGTTGATGAGAGCGCTGCCTCTTGCCGTTCTGCCCGACTTCGGAAATTCGACGGCTGTCTTCATGTAGACTTTGCCCTTGTTCGTGAAGAGGAGGATCCTGTTATGAGTGGAGGTGCTGAGGAGCTTCCAGACATAGTCCTCATCCTTCATCTTCATGCCGGATACGCCGCGGCCGCCCTTTCTCTGGACGCGGATATCAGCGGAATCCATGCGTTTGATATAGTTCTGCTTTGTCAGCGTAATCGTCATCGGTTCATCCGGGATGAGATCGGTCATCGTGAAATCGTTCGAAGCTTCAGCGATTTCCGTACGGCGTTCATCGCCGAAGTTCTTCTTCTCATCGAGGAGTTCATCCTTGACTACGCCCATCAGCTTGTCACGGCTGGAGAGGAGATCGGTCAGGTAATCAATCGTTTCCAACACATCCTTATAATCCTGTTCCAGCTTGTCGCGTTCCAGACCGGTCAGTCTTCTGAGACGCATATCGAGGATCGCGGTAGCCTGTTTTTCAGAAAGGCTGAATTTTTCCATCAGGGAAGCTCTTGCGATGTCGTCCGTGCGGGACTCTCTGATCGTACGGATGACTTCATCGATATGATCAAGAGCGATCAGCAAGCCTTCCAAAATGTGGGCTTTGGCCTTTGCCTTGTCCAGTTCATACTGCGTTCTTCTGGTGACGACTTCTTCCTGATGCTTCAGGTAGTAGTACAGGATCTGGCGCAGATTCAGGATACGCGGATGTCCGTCAACGAGCGCCAGCATGATAGCACCGAAGTTGATCTGCATCTGTGTATGCTTGAAGAGATTGTTCAGCATGATTTCCGGGTTCACGTCAGCGCGGAGCTCGATAGCAATACGCATGCCCGTTCTGTCGGATTCATCGCGCAGAGCCGTGATGCCGTCCAGGACCTTCTGTCTGGACAGGTCGGCGATTGTCTCAATGAGGCGCGCCTTGTTGACCTGGTACGGAATTTCCGTTACGACGATACGGTTCTTGCCATGCGGCATTTCTTCGATATCCGTTCTGGCACGGACAGTGATGCTGCCGCGGCCGGTGCGGTACGTGTCTTCGATGCCCTTGTGGCCCTGGATGATAGCAGCCGTCGGGAAATCCGGGCCCTTGATGTACTTCATCAGCTCATCGACCGTGATTTCCGGATTGTCGATCATAGCACAGAGGCCGTCGATGACTTCATTCAAGTTGTGCGGCGGAATGTTCGTTGCCATGCCGACAGCGATGCCGTAAGAACCATTGACGAGAAGGTTCGGAATTCTGGACGGAAGAACGACTGGTTCCTGCAGGGATCCATCGTAGTTCGGTACGAAATCGACCGTATTCTTATCAATGTCGCGGAGCATTTCCACCGTGATCTTTGCCATACGCATTTCGGTATAACGCATAGCAGCCGCGGAGTCGCCGTCGACAGAACCGAAGTTGCCGTGGCCGTCGATCAGCGGATATCTGGTAGAGAAATCCTGCGCCATGCGGACAGCGGATTCATACACTGCTGTGTCGCCGTGCGGGTGATACTTACCGAGGACATCGCCGACGATACGGGCGGACTTCTTGTAAGCCTTGCCCGGCAGCATGCCCGATTCATTCATCGCATACAGGATGCGGCGGTGAACCGGTTTCAAGCCATCCCTGACATCAGGCAGTGCGCGCGTCACGATGACGGACATCGCATAGTCGATGTAGGAATTTTTCATCTGCGCCTCAAGGGGCGTCGAGATGATTTTACCTTCTTTCCAATCCTCCATAAAAACTCCTTTGCCTTGCTCCGGCATCTGAAAAAGATGCCATGAAAAGAACGCGGAAAGTCCGCGCCCTCAAAAAAATTAAACGATTTACGTGTATATTATACCATAAAATGCGTTATAAAGCCATTTAAACGCGTTTTTACACAGTTGACAATAAGAATCATACAACTAATCAAATTCGGTTTCATTTTTGCTTAAAAAGGCCTCTATTTTGAAAACACAAAAGAAACCTATATCATATCGTCCTTTTTCATTCCACAATCTGTCCAATTAGTGTATAACTTATTTTATGCCTACCGCGTACCGTCACAAATTACAATAAAAATAGTATTTACCGATAAAATCAGCGGTTGCAGCCATTTTGTATTTACCATTAAAAACTATAAAATATCATAAAATTTTTGCCGTTTTTTTGCCGTCCGATGAAACAAAAAAGGCGGAGTTTGTAGCTCCGCCCTCAGTTTACAATTCCTTTTCTTTTCCGTACAGCCTTTCCATCCCCTGGCGAGTGACAAGCCATGAGTTTCCTGATTTCCTACACTCTTCATTCGTTAAACGAGGAGGACGCCCCTGAATTCCTGTGTCTGCTTATATCAATTATATCATATTGAATATTATTGGTGAAATTTTATCAAATAGTCCAAAATTCAGATTTTATCGCATTTCTATTCATTTTAGCCAAATAAAAAAAGCGTCTTGATTTAGCAATGTGCCAAATCAAGACGTCCTTTTTATTGCCATCCTACTTCTTAATCCATGCATACAAAAGCCCTCCAGAGATCGCGATCCACAGATCGCGCTGGCGGGTCTTTACTCTAATTTTCTTTTTTGCCTCTTTCTCTAACTCTGTCAATGATTGATTGGCTCTCTCTAATGATTTCTGCGTCGCTTCGTTCAAGTTCTTGGACGCGATCAGCTCTTTCTTCACTATCTCTAATTGCTGATTGGCTTCTGTCAGCTGCGTTTTCTGCTCGGTCAAGAGCTGCTGCTTGGTCTCGTTGTTCTTCTCGAGCTGATTCAAGTTCATTTCTAACTGTGTCAGCTCGCTCTCTGATATCTGATACATCGCTTCTGCCTGCGAACATGTACCAAACGCCGAAAGCAAGCAGAATAATAATGCCAATACTAATAATCGTGTACTTTTTCTGATTTTCCGGTTCCACATTTAGCTCTCCTTCCTTTAATCGTCGAACATGATATCCCCGTCAAATTCATTTTCTCCGATTTTCAGATGATTCGTGTACTGCCATACACTCGCTCTATCGAATGAGCACTCATCTCCCCACTCGGCTACAAAATATGGCACGTAGTCTGCAAATACAGACGTGTCTATTACATTGTTCATCCAATCCAGGCTCGCATAGATGCCGCAGTTGTATCCCTCTTTGTTGCATTTGAACACGAAATCGAAGCACATGTCTGTGATTTCACTTCCACCGGTTACTCCATTCCTTTCCTTGTAATGATCGGCGTCTTCCATGTCAAGCCAAACTCCAGCCTCCAGATCGTCATTCGTGAGCCCCGCATCTTTGAGCGTCTGGCAGAAAAATTCTGCTTCTCTTTCCGCATCTTCTCTGCTGAGCGCGTAGGAATAGTAGTAGGCCCCAACTTTTAATCCGGCATTAAATGCTCCGTTGATATTGTCGAAGAACTTGCTGTCTAAATGTCCTTTACCGTATCCAAGCCTTACGATGGCAAATTCAATTCCGGCTTCTGCGACGGCCCCCCAGTCTATTTCTTTATTCCACTCGGAAACGTCAATTCCTCTTTTCATCTGATTCTCCTTTCTTTCACAATTCTAACCAGTCCTGCTACGGCGCTTACTCCCGCATCATTGAGATTTTCAATTATGCTGAGAAGCTCTGACGCAGCTAAATATGAGACGCACAGCGGCATGACCATCCCCATAAAGTGCTGCATCCTTGCAACAATCAATAGCAATGGCTAGGCTCCTATAATTCCGGTGCCAAGTAGCTGCTGGCTGCTCTCTGAAATCTTTAGTACGGTAAATCGTGCCTTCATCATTAATATTGATGTGATAATCGTCTGGATGATAATTATAGCTGCCGGCCGTCCAATGGATGTATACCATATCAAAAGCGCCGGCCGCACGTTCAATACAATTTTTCAATTCTTCCAGTGTAAGAGTATCCATCATCTATTTCCTTTCTGTATAACCGCCTGGAGCACTGTTGTATTTGCTATTTATCAGCTTATTCACTACCTGAATAGCCCCGCCGCCCCCGCCTGTCAGCGTGGCGAAGGTATCATAGTTGGCCCACGCGATACGCTCATAAACCAAATAGAATGAAACGATTAAAAATGCCGCCCATCCGACGACGGCCAGCACGCGGGTTAATGATAGTTCACCATTTTCATATAGCAACATTTTTAAATAAATCATAATATCATGCCTTCGTTCCCCTCTATGCCGCTTTCTTCATACTCTTTTGAAATCTTTTCAATATATCCATTCTTGCCTTTTAAATGGCTGTACGCAGTAATCATATCCATCACGGCGTTATATTCGTCGCGCTGGATGGAATGACGCCCTACAACGTGATAATTGTATGCCTGTATAATGCGGTCGCGCAGGAGGCATTTAACCGCATTTTCCATAGCCTTTTGACGCCAAAACCACGTGCAGCACGCGCCGGCCGCAAAAGTCAACACCGGCGGGGCAACGGTGGATAGGAATTTTATTAATAAATCTATAATGTAATCAGCCATTAGCCCGCTCCCTTCACTAACGCGGATAACCGGCGCTTTAATAATTCCCGATTTCTAAACCGTGCGATACTGTATTGCCGGCCGGAGGTATATTCTTGATATAAAGATTCGTTGTCTTTTACGAAAATAAGGATGCTATAGGGCTGGTTTGTTGTTAATGCATACACGCCTGATGACACATTGCCTATTTTTATGTCCGCCCAGTAATAATGAAAATACCAATAGTTAAAATCGCTTGTGTTAAACGTAAAAATCGTTTTGCTTTTCTTATTTGTTTCTGACATAATTGTTATCGCGTTAGCAGTCGAATCGTAAGAAAGTGGCGTTAACGTCACTTTTGCAACGAAGCCGCCGCCGAGATCTAAATTTGTTTCTTGTGCGTATAAATCGACCTTGTTCCAGTATTTATTAGCCCCATATTTTTCAGGGTCAAAATATTTATCTTTTATATTTGTGTATTCAGTTGAATGATAATTGATTATTTTTTCGTGTAGTGTCGTTTCTTCCGTCTTTATTTTCTTGTATTCTTTACGTACCCAGTGATACGGTGGCCCCTCTATTGCATCAATAGGATATATCGCTTCCCCTACTTTTAAGTCCCACGTATGCGTCATATAGGTGCCTACTGAATACCTATGTTTTACGCAATATATACCGTATTCAGGAAGTAACGGAATTTTAGTTATAGGCGATGATTCGCCCATTTCTACAGGGCCGCTAAATTCTACATCTCCCGCGGCAATTTGCCTATAGACGTCAAATATTTTATTATCAGACATGCGGACGTTTGCATTCGCACTAACAGATACGGGGTACCAATCTTTATACAAATTGTTTTTTAAGTTCAGTGGTACAAACTGTCCTACATTTGGATATTTCTTTTCGTAACTGTCAACACTTCTGTATTCGCCACCAAAAAATGGCCATGAGTCCCATTTACTTATTTCGTAAACGAATCGAATATATGTTAAGTCGAATCGGCCCGTTTCAACGTCTATTAATCCAGATTCATGGCTAAAATATGGATATGCGTCAGCGGAGGCCGTGTAGTTCATAAATCCGTCAAATTTGCCATCACTATATAATTTAAGCTGTGAGATGTTAATAGCAGCGTTGCCCTGCACGTTAGGGCGCGGGCGGGTAGTCTTTATTATTCTGTCTTTCTCGTCCCAGTATTTTATATCTATAGAATGTATGGTCCCATCGTTCCCGATATAACCAAATGTATTGGATTTACCTGCTGCGCCGCCGCTTGCGTGAATTTTTTCGGCGGCTGCCTTTGTTTCGAGATAAAGATTATTTTCATACGGCAGTATTTTAGTAGTAAGTACCTTGCCATTTTTACGGACGATAATTTTGCTATCTTTTATTTGCACGGGGATATTATCTATTGATATAAAGCTGTCCAAGGCATATGAAAGTTCTGCGGAGCCTGTATAAGGTTCGACTCGTTCTAGCTCAAGCCAGGCATGAGTATAATCGTTAGGGTCCCAGCCTTTTAAACCATCAGATATTCCATGTGTTCGCGGATAGCGGATTTCATTCATGTTTTTATTCGCGCCGTCGCTCCAATATCCAGCCTCTTTTTCTATGGTAAGCAGTGCCCCATCATCACCTATACAAGCGTCCTCGGCGTCAAATTTCCCGAGGTTTTCCCCGGTTAAAACATTAAACCACTCCCCCGTGTCCATTTGTACATAGGCGTGTGTAGCATTGTTTACAAGAGATTTAAACGGTATATACGTTTCGTCGGAGAACGGTTTTAGATATTTGTCCGATGCCAGCAGTTCGCACACGCGGCCATGGGCTAATACAGGGATTACCCCATCAGGGTACGTTATAGGTTCATTCCCCGCAGTTACATGGCCGTATATCGTTTTTCCGTTGGTCCATACGTATTTACCTACAAATATATTAGTATCGCCCATAGCTTGCAGCGTGCGGCCTTTTTCGTCGGTGTAAAAGCCGTTACCGGCGTCGCCGGTGATTTTTACTTTTTCCATGCTTTACGCCCCCACGATCACGGCGGTACCATTATAGAGCTCCGCCCATACATACATCCCGTTTTTAATATTGATATCCACAGCCAAGGTATACGGATAGGACCGGGCGCCCATGATTACCATATCGCCGTCAATCCGGCCCTGTCTTATCCGCTTATCCTGGCTGCCATTCGACTGGCGAACAATCTTTTTTATCGTTTCTTCCAGGCCTAAAAGTCCGTTAGCCATTAATACCACCTTACCATTGTTACCGTCTGCCTCAGCTCCGTGGGCGTCCGGCTTACCTGATTTGATTCCAGATAATACGTATTGCCCCGGTATCTGATTCTGTCCGTGAAATCAATCAAATGGCCGTTCTGCCAGATGTCCATAGTTATCTTTTCTTCGGTCCGCCGGTTTAACCATTCGATATCACGGGTCAGTTTTTTCAGCGTCGCACTATCATAAATCGGGAATTCCGTATCAAAGAGCGCCGCGCCTTCGATCTGGCCGCCGTCATCTTTAGGGTAGCTGCTGCCCAGATTTAGGTTTGACTGGTCTATAATGTATTTATTCGCTTTACCGCCTGGCTTACCACTAGACACGCTGGAAGACTGGAAAGCCCCATCTACATAAACGGCGGCGCCATACCAGCCATTACCAAGGTAAACGTGCTGTGTCACGGTAGTGCTGTTGGTGTTGCCCGATTTATCGGAAGATACGGCCGTTTCAGTTGCCAGGTATTTATCATTGATGGTAATAGCATAATCATAAGTCGTAGTAATGACTTCATCCGGAGTGGTGGTTACTTTTTTCACTAAATAATCATCATAATCGTAGTCATAGGTTGTTATTGACTGGCCCTGGGCTGTGGCAGTGACTTCCCGGACCACCAGGCCGTAGCGGTAAGTTACTTCACTATCGCCGAAGCGAATAGTACCACTAAAGCCTAGCGGTGCTATAGTCAGCCTGTTCCTTGCGCTGTGCGTACCTGTGCCACTCCAAACGGATCGCATCAGACGCCTGGTAATTTCTGGGCGGCTATGCTTCGCCCCGGTTATGTCGATTTCATTAGGTTCATGGCCGCGCTGGACAATTTTCAGAGTATTGCCGCGCAGGAATACATTAATCCAGTCCTGCGGCAAATTTCCGGCCCATCCGAAGAGCCCAGAAATCATATTCTGGATAGTTGCTCCACCAATTCCGCTAAATGTTTCTGATGAAATGAAGTCATCAGCTGCCCAATAAAGCGACTTGCCCAGCATACGGGCTATATTCTTTGCATGTTCTTTAGCTTCCAGCTTTTTATTACTCAACGTATAAGTAAAAGGCGTGTATAGAAGCTTGTCAACGTCATACATGCCGGTAATAGTCCGAAGTAATCCGGTGCCCGCTGATTCATAAACCTTGAATTTATAATCAAAGTCTAACAGCTTGCCTGTTATAGTGGCTTCCAACGGAAGATCATAGGGCGTTACCATTTCAAAGGTTTCCGATAATTGCCCTTTTTCCATGTTTATAGAAATGCTTTGCGGATTAAGGCCCTTTGCTGTATAGGGTATCTGCCTAATCGTATCAGCGTTAAGGAAGTATTGATGCATTAGTGCCCGGCTGGCGTCAGCAGCCAGGGCGTCGGCTTGCCGCGTCCTGTAAATAGTGTCATTAAATGCCCCATCATTAACCTGTTGATTTGTAACCGTGTCAGCCTGCAGGCCGTCTGTCCGTACCCTATCGTAAAAGGCATCAAACATACTATTATCTTGAATAGTAGTATGGGTAGTCTGCCGTACCGTGTCCACTAATAAGCTGCCATTTACTAATGTAGATTTAGACGTGTCATTAGCCAGTGTAGATTTAACGGCAGCATTTCTCAAGGTGTCTACATTGATGGGGTCGCGGCGGATAATAACAGCCGCTGTATCAACCTGCAGGCTATCGTGATAGACGGCGCCGGTCAGCGTACGGATAGTATCAAAAAAGGCGGTACCGGATGCACGAAGGCTTCGTTGTGTATCAAAAGCTAAAGCGCCCCGATTAAGCAGCTTCCTTCCAGTATCCACACTCCCTATATCTTTGTAAGTTTTGAGATAAGAGGTGTCGAAATTAGAAGATACTTTGTTTGCTACTTTTACGCTGGTGTCGGCAAAAATAGAATCATGGATAACATCCGACTTTTTATAAGTCACAAATATTTTAGTCGGAATAATAGGTTTCTTATCGCCTTCATAAGTGACAAATATTAAAGTCGGGATAGCCATTTTCTCACACCTTTTCGGCTGTTAATTTAAATGTTCCATTCTTTAATTCATCCAAGCCCCATGCTTGACCACTTGTTGGATTTGTTAAGAGGATTCCCCCTGCAACATTTTTATTTACTATTTTAGTCGTACCTGCATCAGCATTATCAACCGTTAATTTTAAAGCATTCACTTTTGATGAATCGTACCCTACATTAAATGCGCCTACATTAACTCCGACGATTTCAGGATTATCTACTACTTTTTTCATGCTTTTTTCTAAGTCATCGCTATCAAGATGCATTGTAATATATTGACCGGCTGTAGTTGCTTTCAGGGAACCATCAGCCTGTTTTTCAAAGTCGGTTGTGAAATCTCTGATTTCAGCAGGGGCTATATGGTAATCAGAAATATCAAAATCCGCAACAATAAGATTTCTAAAAAGAGTGTTGACAGAATCTGATTGGACTTCAATATAATTGAATGGACTCCCATCACTTGTATTCCCCGTGTATGATTTGTCCAAGAGGCCGTTAATATAAATTTCTTTTAGTCCGGCAGCTTTGTCAGCTTTACAATGAAGCATGAATTCATACTCGGTACCGGTTGAAAGCGCCCCTGTATTAAAATTAATTGTGCTAGCAGAATTGCCGCCATTCCAATCATTAAAAGTACCATTTGCATGCATGTTTATGCCAACCGTGTTATTATGTTCAGTGGATGCGTATATGCGGTTAGCATTAGCTCCGCTTAATATTACATCAAGTTTAACCCAAACTTCTTTAGTTTCTGGGATTTTTAAGCTATATGCATGTTTCGTATTATAAAAAAATAATTTGTCTCCATTATTCACGGTAGCGCCATTAACATCGCCATTCATTAGCTCAATATATCCAGGGTTTACGTATAGCATATAACCGCCTTTCCGGCGGCTGACGTAAGCATGGCCGCCTTTATTCACGAATAAAACTATATAGCCTGTATTGTCGCATTAGAATTAATAACCATAGAATTATCTTTCTGTGGTTTTTCATCGCTGGAAGACATGGCCTTCAGCCAGAAAATTTTATTTTTATCGCCGATAGTATCGGTAAACGTCAGGGTATCAGCCCATACGCCTTTATCAGTCATAGCGGATTCATCCGCTGCAACGCTGGAAGTAATATCGCCGTTGGTAATGGCAATGGTGCCGGTAGTCACAGCGGGCACCAGAACATTGCCTGCACCGGGGTATTTTTCGGTTACTGTGATAGCGGAGCCGCTTACGCTGGCAGCCCAAATAGCAGACTTATTATTAATAGCAGTCGCAATATTAGCCGCGGTAGCGTTGGCGTCGGTACCTACTGCAAAGTCAGTACCAGCAGCCAAGGATACATCACCAATAGACACGGTATCACCGCTGGCAGCATTTGTACCTATTGTGTAGGTGCAGGCGGCAGGAACGCTAGCATCCTGTGCAAACTTCCATTTATCCAGATTGCCGCCGGTTTCAGCTGTGGTGTTGCCGTCCCAATAAAGCTTTTTCAATTCAACATTTCCTACTGTCTCATAACCGGATTCGCACCGGATCGCCAATTTAATCAGCTTGCTTTCATTGTTACTTGCATTAAGCACGGCAGAAATGGGGGCCGTAAAAGCATGATCTTCGGATACTTTAGTTCCGTCAGCGGCCCCAGCTGTCGGGTTATTCATGTACAGATGGTAGTAAGTGCCCATGGTTATTTACTCCTATGTATTCCACAATTCTAGTTCAACCTCATGAAAGTTTTCATGATAGTTAACGTATTTATCTTTTTTGATAACTACACGCCGGTTCTCCCATACCTGCCCGGCGTGATCCACCACTCTTACCTTCGTTCTATTCAGCCAATAGTTATAGATTTTCACGTAATCCGCATAGCGGAGAATAAGAGTACATGTTATCACGTCACCGGCGTCAACATGTCCGTAGTCTTCCACCACTACGCCATCAATGGTCTGATGCGCTTCCTGCCGGTCGTCAGGCGTGTAATTCCAGTCTTCCGGGCGGCGGAAAGCCACGGCATCGCCGATTCTCAAAAGCATATACACCCCGCCTTTCAGCCTGTCTGATAAGACAGATTAGACGCATTAATTACTTTTCCCAGGGTACTGTTGATGCGGTCGGACACATCGTTAGTCATGCGGGTAATTGTTTCATTATTCGTGTATACTCCGCCATTAATGGTCACATTGGTAGTAATGCCCGGGATATCATGGTATTCTTGCGCCCCGCGATAAACAGATATGGAATTCTTAGCCAGTTCTCTAGCCCATGAATCCACCTCCAGCCCCGGCACCAGGTTATTTTTAGCGGCGCTCATTGCATCCGTAAAGCCCATGAGTTCTTGCGGGGTCATCCGCTCATTCTGCACGCCATACTGCTGCCGCATAGCGTTAAGTATCCCCATTTTGGCATTCGCTGCTTTCTGCTCCGCTGTTCCCGGCCCCTGCATCGCCTGGCGGTAAATATCCAGGTATTTTCTCTGCTGCTTCAATGCTTCCATGCCTGCTTCCTGGCGTGCCTTCCCTTTCTCGCGTTCCGCCCAGCGGGTGGCTGTGACTTCATCAACGCCCTTTTGGATCCATGCGTGCTTTTCCCTTTCAATATCATCAAGCCTGTTTTGCAATGCAGACTTCCAAGATTTTTGAATTTGGGAAAGGGTATTATCATTGAAATCGCGATAAATCTTTGCCTTTTCGGCTTCTGCCAATCTAACTATTTCTTTCTCGCTCGCCCCTTCAGCTTTCAGCTTCTCGGCACGCTGGTCTATTTCATGCAGGCTGTTTTCCAAGTCACTGTGCGTAGCCTTGTACAAACTATCCGAAACCTGGCTATTGATTTTAGCCACAGCGGACGCGGCCTTTTCTTCTTCTTTTGATAGTGCTTCTTTTTCAACGCCTCGCCCAGTTGCGGGATCATATACCTTCTCTGGCAGTTTCTCCAAATCTTCCTGCGTGTACTGGCGCATGCCTTTCAACATGCGTTCCCTCTGCATCGCTTTCTTTTTGGCTTCAAATACTTCTTGCTGGTAGGTATCATAGGCCGCGCTGCCATACTCACGGTTGCCTAGCCCTTCTGACTGTAAGCCAGCTCGGGCTCCGCCGCTCGCTTTTTCCATGTAGTCTGTAATTTGCGATATATGCACTACAATATCAGAATTAGCTGCTTCATCTTTCAGCCGCTTCAAAGCGTCGACAAAATCATTTACATTGTCTTTGGCATCTTTTACGTGTACTTTGATGCCGTCCATCACATCCGCCACACCGCTTACCGGATCTTTAGCGTCTTTTGCGACGCCTACCATCGCTTCAATGGCAGCTGTCAATCCCTCGACACCAGTAGTCACCATGGGCATAAATAGAGCGCCCATGACGCCTTTTAGCTGTCCCATGGCCATACTCATTTCACGTTCTGTCATAATCAGTTCTTTGGACTGATTCACATCAAGTAAGCCCGTGGATGGGATGGACGCTGCACGGCTTAATAGCTCGGTCATATTAGCAAGCACCGGGATCAATTCGGCTCCGCGTGCGCCTAAAAGCTGTGTCGCGTATTCCGTTTCTTGTCCATTAAAGGCTGCCAGCTTATAGCCTTCTGCTAACTTCTGTAGCTGCTGTGTGACTGGCAGTAAATTTCCCTGTGCATCTGTCAGCTTCACGCCGAAGCGGTCTAGCATGCGTGTGGTATCGTTCCCATCCGCTCCTGCGGTCATAATGGCCTTGTCTAATCGTATGATTGCCGGGACTGCTGTCTCTACATCTGCACCAGCCAATGCAAACACCTTTTTCATACGTACTGCTTCGGCTGTCGTTGTGTGCAGCTTAGTAGCCAGCTTATCCAGTGCTACCCCATTTGCGGCGGCGGCCGTACTAGCCTTATACATCCCCGTAGCCATAGCCAGACCAGCCGCGGTGGCCATACCTACCGGGCTTTTAGCCATAGTCACAAGGCCGAGTGCATCCGCCCCCTGTAAAGCGACTTGCCCCATTGTGGCCCCGTTCGCAATCGAATTTACAATCTTTTGTGCGGTTCCTACCGGTTTCGCATTTTGCACGGCATGTACTTTCCCTAATTCTGCGCGCAAAAGCTCAAGATTTTTCCTTTCATTCAGCAATCGGGTTTCCAGCTTCGCGCTGGCTGCACTATCCTGGCCTTTTATCTCAACCATACGCAGATAGGCCGCATTGACCAGGTTCACTTTCTGGCGCTGCAATTCAAACTGTGCCGTCAGTGACTTTTCTTGCAACTGTAGCCGTTCTACCTTGCTGCCTGCATTTCCCAAGGCTGTGAGATCTATATCTGTCTGTATCCTTAACTTTTTGCTTTCGTGGTTCAGTTTGGAAATGGCCTGGCTCACGGTCTTATCAGCCAGCGCAAAATCACTATCCAATGAAGACAGGTCAAGTCCCAGTTTTGTATAAAGGGCCATTACAGTTTCAGCCATCATTACACCACCTTTCAGAAAATGCCCGCCTTATCAATAGGCGTAATACGCGGCGCGTTCTCAATTTTCTGCTTCACCGCGTACAGGTCAAAAATATATGTCAAATCTGTATCCATTAGCTCTTTGGGTGTCCAGTTATACCACCGATGGAAAAGCTCCAGCCAGCCCATCACAGATTCAAAAGGCGACAAAATTATATCTAATTCGTCGCCTTTTCCCCGTTTTTTGGTTCAGATAACGCCTTATTGGAAATCCCCACCATGGTAGTGTACAGCTTCGCAAAAAGGACTTTCAGATCTGCCAGATCAAGCCCGTCAATCACATCCTCCGCCGTCACGCCTTCATACATGCTTGCAATACATTCCGCCATGCCATGAATGTACTCCGCTACAGAAAGATCCTCTATAGAATCCTCGAATTTGGCAAAATCATACCAGTTTTTCACCTTCGGTTTCACCATTTCGTAGTTATAGCCATGTAGCACCAGCTGCGGCGCATCCTGCTTTCCAATCATAATTAGCCCCCTACTGTGCTATCCACGGCATTGTACCAGCCGCCGCCCGTTGCGCTTTCATAATCTGCTGCATCTTCATCCGCCACACGCTTCCATGCGCTATCATACTCACGCACGACAAAATTCCCAGTAAGTTTTACTGTATTCCAATGCGTTGAAGTGTCTTTCCCTTGGAAGTTCTCTTCCGGTTCTGCAAACTTTCCTTTAAGCAGCTTTACGAATCGTTTTTTACCATTAGACTTCACCGATTCAAAGAGTAAAGCTACATATGGCGGAGTATCGGTGCTCTTATATTCCATCACGCCTTTATTCACGATATGCCCCAGTAGCGCCGCCAGATCATTCAATGGCACCTGCGCAGCGTCTACCGATACGCTAATGGCACCTAAATAATTTGCAACGTCAAAAGGCGCATCATCGCCATACAATGTATCAATTCCCGAAGATGGTTTTACATCAATCGTTCGAACGCCTGGAATGGAAACTGGCGTGTCATAGGTAACGCCAGTGGCCTCGTCTGTTTTGAGCAGCGCGTAATGCAGATTTCTTACGCCAATCAGTACACCTTTACTCATATTCAACCTCCGCTATAATAAACCGAAGGATAGCAGCTCTTATCTTGCCATCCATAATTCTGTTTGTACTCTCCCTGGTCCACCCCAGGGAATTCATGATTTTTTGTACTCTTAGTACGATTTCACTATCTGATCCGTTACGGGTAAGTACTGAAATCTGTACTGTCACCCGCCTTGCGAGTTCTAAGTCGTCACCAAACAAGTGAGGAACATCGGATATAACCTGATAACACAGTACCGGGTAACGACCAGAGTAGGACGTAAGATCTGCCCGGATACCTTCTTTGCCATCTGCCAGAAGTTCTGTGAGCTTCGTGTCTTTGGCTAATGCTTCATATACTTGCTCAACCAGATCCATGGCCGCCTCCTTTCTCTACAGCCTTTTTCAATGCGCGAACAATCCCTTCGTGGTATTCATCTTTGTGAGCATCCATGGCCGGGTAGAAAAAAGGCCTATTAATTTTCGGAGTGAATTCTACATACCTGGCATAGGGGACTCCGCTCTTCTTGTTTTTGGCATCAGCCACAATGCGAATAGCGGTCTTTTTCTTGTTCCAGGTCCAATGGATAGAATCACGAAGAGCCCCGGTATCCACCGGAACCCTCGCCTTCATATCCTGTACAATTTTCTCCGCCATGACCTCCATCTCCGCTCGGATAGCATTGACTGCTACTTCCCCATAGGATTCCAGGATGCTTTGCATATCCATGTATTTTCTTCTCATAGGCCCTCACAGATTCTTGACTTCTTCTACGCATTCCACGTAGGTGTATTTATGCCTTCCGCAGGCATCCGTAGGTGGCGAGATGGGTACATAGATTTCTCCATTCACCCTGAAATGGGTTTCCGGTGAAAAATCGGTTCTGTACCTAAAAACAAGAAGGATTTTTCGCGTGATGTGGCTTTCGCTGTTTGACGTGCTCATGCCAGTAGCATGGACTTCCACGTATGCCCAAACGATAGGTCCTTCTGTATAGGTGATGATTTCGTTGCCACGGCTATCAATCGCAGACTTTGGGTAGAGAATCGTAAGGCGGTTTCTGAAATCGTCGATTGTGAGCTCTTCAAGCAGCCGTTCTTCTGTAGTCATCAGAATCCTTCCTTTCGAACACCAAAGAGGAGGTAGCGAAGCATCATCGTGAGCTCATGGTAGTCTGCATTCTCCCTATGTTCATAGAGATAAGCCGTCCCATAAAGCACCGCCTGTTTCACCGAATCCCCCAGGGCTTCCATCTCCTCCACTTTATCTGCCCTTATGACATCCTTGCAGAGATTTTCTGAGGTAGAAATCAAGCTCGCCACAAGGCCATCTTCTTCCTCCCCATCAATCCGCAGGTAGTTTTTCGCTTCTTCCAATGTGACGAGCATAATTTTCCTCCTTTGCTACTTGGAATCAGGTGCCGGCCTTAATCTGCAGGCACTTCACGGCTTCCGGCTGGACAAGCAGTCCATCCACGCGTTCTTTCATGAGGTAACCTACCATTCCGTTTCCTGCAAAGAGTTCTTTCAATTCCTGCAGGGAGCGAACACCGCGGTCGCCAATGTTGTAGTAGCTGAAGTCACCAAAGGCGATGGCTTTAGCCCCCGCAGCCTGTTTCGGTGCAAAAGCAGAAGTGTGAATGGTATAACCCAGGAGGCGATCCGGTTCGCCGGCCTGGTAGGAAGGCTGCCAGATGTAGTTGTTATTGTTGTCCTTAAGCTTGCGGAGAGCAGCAATAGTCTGGTCGTTCATAATAAAGGAAGCGTTCATTCTGTATGGGCGCTTCAGGGAATACACCAGCTCGATAATATTGTCGGAAGTAATGGAAGCCGCAGAAGTGGTGACGCCAACTTCTGCATCCTGGAAGAGTCCTTTTGGCTTACCGGTTCCATCCCCGTTGAGGAAGGCGTCTTCTTCTGCATTGGCCAGGGCTTTGCCGAACTGGGTAATAATGTAGTTTTCCAGATTGAAAGCGTTATCATAGAGCAGTTCGTCGGTAATCTTAATAGCTACATGGAGCTTATGGGCATCCAGCAGTTTCTGGCCGAACGTGGCATCGCTAAACTGAATAGCCGCACCTTCTTCAATCCAGGCAGCAGCCGGCTTAGTGGATGCGATGTTGATTTTATGTTCACCGCTGGTGGTAATGGTGGTACCAAGGGTTCTCATGATATTTTCTTCATTCAGCACATCAATCAGGCGGCGGTCGTATTCTTCAGGAACGAGGTAGCCACCATTGGCGTCGTTTCCTTCTTCCAGTACGTCGGAAACCTGACGGAAGTTGGCACGAAGAGCGGTCAGCATGGAAGATTTGTATTCATCCGTTGCTCTAAAGCCGCCCTTGGCAAGGGGCGCTGCCGGCTTATTTTTTACCGGGTCCGTGGTGGGCTGGTTCATCTGGTCATCTAATGCCTGCTGGCGCTGCATACGTTCGATGGACTTGGTATAGTCCATCACTTCTTTTTCCATTTTGTCATAGGCCGCCGCATCTTCTTCAGAGAGCTTTCCATCTTTTCCCGTATGGGAATCCAGGAATGCCTTTGCTGCTTCCCATGCCTTGGCACGTTTTTCGTAAAGTTCAAGAATAGTCATAATGTTTTCTCCTTAATGGGACATAATAAAAAGCCTCTCTTTGAGGGGCTCTACATCAACGCGATTATCTTTTTTCTGAGGTTCCTGCTTTGGCTCTTCACTGGGCTCAGATTTGAGCTGAGTGGCTTTGGGCTTTCCAAACTGTGATTTCAGTTTATCCACCAGGGAATTGGTGATAGAAAGGCGGGAAAACATCAGGGCCTCTGCGGTATCCTCTTTTTCTCCCTCCTCGCCGCCGGAATAAAGAATGGAATCCGCAAATCCAAGCTCTACGGCTTTCTTGGCATTGAACCAGGTTTCATCGTCCATGAGCTTGGAGACTTTATTGCGGGAAAGACCAGTTTTGAGTTCATAGGCATTCATGATGGAAGCTTTCACTTCGTTCAGCATGTCGATGGCCTTCTGCATATCACCCGCATCTCCAAAGGAAAAGGCGGCCGGGTTATGAATCATCATCATGGCCACGGGGGAAATCTCCACCGTATCGCCTGCCATGGCAATCACGGAGGCTGCAGACGCCGCCAGAGAATCAATGCGGACCGTAACCTTCCCTTTGTATTCTTTAAGCATGTTGTATATCTGAGCAGCCGCAAAGCAATCGCCTCCCGGAGAGTCAATCCAGACGGTAATGTCCCCGTCTCCTGCATTCAGCTCATCACGAAAAAGATCCGGTGTGACTTCATCGCCATACCAGGTCTCATCAGAAATAACTCCTTTAAGCTGCAGCTCGCGGCCTCCAAAAGCTTCGTTTTTACAAAATTTCCAAAATTTATGCTTCACTCTCGTTCCCCCCTTTATTAGCAAAAATGCCTGCATCTTTGAGTTTTGTCATATTCCCATTGATCAGGTATTCATCTCCGCCTTCTTCCGCCGGAATCCGATTCATGTTTTCCAGCTCGCGGATATCATTGGCGGAAAGCCAGCCGTTCTGTCTTCCTACGGCATAGCCACCCATACGGCTTTCATAGTCTCCTCGAAGAAGCCCATCCAGGTTGTACTTGATGGTGTACCTGGTCTTTTCGCTTGGAAGGAGAAGGGCCTGAGAAAGGGACTGCTCCCATCTGGCCACCCAGGGGCCAACGGTATACTTCACAAATTCCAAGGACTGCTGCTCGATGTTGGAGAAGCTGGACTTTTCCAGATCCCCCACCATGTGAGGCGGAACCCTAAAGATTCGTGCAATCTCATCAATCTGGAATTTCCGTGTTTCGAGGAACTGCGCTTCTTCCGGAGGAATGGACATGGGTTTGAACGTCATGCCTTCTTCCAGAACCGCTATATTGTGACTGTTCCTACCGGAGAACTGCGCATGCCAGCTTTCGCGGAGCTTTTCCGGGTCTTTCACAATACCGGGGTGTTCAAGTACGCCACCAGGCGTTGCACCGTTGGCAAAGAAGGTGGCACCAAAGTCCTCGGCTGCCATGCTCATGCCTATCGCATTTCTGGCCATGGCGATGGGTGAATAACCGATAAGACCATCATAGCCAAGGCCCCGTATATGAAGAACCTGCCAGGCAGGAAGTTTTACCTGCTCATACCGATGACGGGCACCAGCTTCATCAAAGTATTTTGTGTAGATATACACAAGGTTCCCTTCTTCATCCCGGTCCACTTCCATGCGGTCCGGCATCAGAGGGTACAGTCCTACCACCTCACCCATGCCGTTTCGAATAATCTGGGCATAGGCGTTTCCCCAAAGGAGGAGATGGCTCATGAGTGTCTCCCGGAAGATAAAGCTCGTCATTTCAGGATTCGGCTCATCATGGAGCAGAAAATACAGCGGGTGCCTTGGGTCTTTCTCCTTGCCGCCATCTTCCGTAAAGCGATAGACATTAAGCGGTATCTGGGCGATGGCCTCCGCAATGATTCTGACACAGGCATATACCGCAGACATCTGCATGGCCGTTGTCTCATTCACATTCTGCCCGGTGCTGCTCCTTCCGAAATGGAAAATACTGCCTCCGGTGAAGAGGTCCTTCGGCTTATCTCTGGAATGGAAAAGCCTCTTAAAAAAATTCATAACCATCACTCTCCTTTAAAGTGGTAAGATAAAAATGACAGATACTAATCAATATAATACACATAGAAGTATTAAATCATGAGAATCCCTCTTTCATCATAAATACTTTCACCACCATTTCCACTTCCACCGCGGAGTGCACGGTCCAGGCCCATAATCATGGCAATGGCACCGTCAATCTTCTCGGTGGATTTTTCTTTGTCTGCCTTAATATTCCCTGCTGGGTCTGTCCGAATAAAAATGTTATCCATCATCCAGCGAAGCACCGGGTGGCCTCCATGGGCAATCCTCTTCTCAAGGACAACCTTCATGAGCTCCTTGGTTGGAGGGCTCATATCTTTAAAACCCTGACCGAAAGGAACCACCGTGAATCCCATACCTTCCAGATTCTGCACCATTTCTACGGCACCCCAGCGGTCAAAAGCAATCTCACGAATATTGTACTTCTTTCCCAATTCTTCGATAAATTTCTCAATGTACCCGTAATGGATGACATTCCCTTCCGTGGTTTCCAAATACCCCTGCCGATGCCAGATATCATAGGGCACATGGTCCCGCCGGACACGCAGGTCGAGTGTTTCATCCGGCACCCAAAAGAACGGCAATATCTGGTATTTATCCTCTTCATCTTCTGGAGGAAATACCAACACAAAGGCGGTTATATCCGTCGTAGAGGAAAGGTCTAGCCCACCATAGCACACCCGGCCTTCAAGGCTCTTAGCATCTATCGGGAAAGCACAGGCATCCCATTTATCCATTGGCATCCACCGAACAGACTGCTTGACCCATTGGTCCAATCGAAGCTGCCTGAAAACATTTTCCTCCCCAGGGTCTTGCTGGGCAGATTCGCAAGCTGCTTTGACCTTGTCTATCTCCACCGTAATTCCCAGGGAAGGATTGGCTTTCATCCAGACATTGGGGTCCTTCCAGTCATCTTGCTCATCTGCCCCGTAAATTACTGGATAGAAAGTGGAGTCCACCTTCCGCCCTTCCAGCAGATCCTTGGCCTTCTGGTGGGTTTCATAGCAAATGCTATGGGTATCGGTGCCAGCAGTAGTGATTAGGAAGAAAAGCGGCTGCATCCTGGCATCCCCGGAACCTTTCGTCATAACGTCGAATAGTTTCCTGTTTGGCTGGGTATGAAGTTCATCAAAAATAACCCCGCTCACGTTGAAGCCATGCTTGCTGTAAGCGTCAGCGGAGAGAACCTGGTAGAAGCTGTTAGTCGGATAAAAAATGAGCCGTTTCTGGGAGGCTAGAATCTTAACCCTTTTATTCAAAGCCGGGCACATCCGCACCATGTCGGCAGCTACCTCGAATACAATGGACGCCTGCTGGCGGTCCGCTGCGCAGCCATACACTTCTGCCCTTTCTTCGCCATCTCCACAGCAAAGTAAAAGAGCGACCGCTGCAGCCAGCTCGCTTTTCCCCTGCTTCTTTGGTATTTCAATATATGCCGTATTGAACTGCCGATACCCATTGGGCTTGATGGTTCCAAAAAGGTCTCGGATAATCCTTTCCTGCCAATCAATGAGCTCGAAGGGCTTCCCGGCCCAGATGCCTTTCGTATGGCACAGGCATTCAATGAAGGATACGGCATAATCTGCTTTCGCTTTGTTATAAACCGAACCCTCTGCCATAAACTGGGTCGGTGCGTAATCCTTTAACTTTCGAATCATAATGTCTCCTTAACCTCTAGTCGCAGCGACTTGAACATACCGTTCAGCATGCATCAAGTAAAAAGCCCCCGAAGGGGCCCCTTGCTTTGGCTTCTAAAGCTTCATCAGGAGAGCTGCGTGCTTCTCTTCCGTGGGTTCAATTCCCGAGCCTTCATAAAGGACCGTTGTAACCCCGCAAATTCTGGCGCCTTCCGCCTGCCAAACCGCCAGGCGGCTTACCAGGCCGCCACAGCCGCTGGAAATGGTGAACTCGGTGATTCCCACCATCCGGAGTTCCTTGACCAGGTCTGGAATCTTATCTTCCTTCACGAGGTCCTTGAAATCCAGGCGTTCGTTCTTTTCGTAGGTGTTCTTGTAGGCCCATAAAACTTCCAAGTTCCATTCGCCTTTGGGAGTCCTCTTTGCGTTCCAATCCTGAACCAGTTTTTCGTAAGTTGCGTTTTTCATTGTTGCTTCCTCCTTTAAAATCCTGGGGGCTTTGTGCTTCCCCTTTGTTGTGTATATATATCACTCTAACGGGGAATGATAGCAAGGAAAATATCGCAAAAAAGTCACACTTAACAATTTTCACATATTGATTTGGTCGGAGGAGAAATCAGAAGTTTTCACTACGAGGAAAAGCCCTTCTTCAGGGCTCCCTCTTTGGGGCTTGTCATTCATCAGGCTGGTCCGTATCTTCGTCATCCAAGCCCTCGGCTACCCTTTCCAACCAGGGGCCAACCTTGTCCAGGCTCGTAAATTCTGCCCTGGGGCCTCCGCAGATGTTGTCCTTGTCCGATTCCGTAAGCCAGCCACTTTCGTCGGTGATAATGTATTTTCCCCTGTAAAGGAATAAGAATACCGCACCGTCCAAATAAAGCAGCGCCTGAGTGGCTTTTCTTGAAAGGCCTACCGGCCAATCTACCGGAACCGCTGTTGCTCCGCGCTGTCCATCCATGTTGTTTTTATCCACCGGTCTGATTTCGTTTCTAATTTCCATGTTGTTTTCCTCCTTTAAAATCCTGGGGCCTTGTTCTCCCCTTCGTTCTGTGTATATATATCACTCTAAAGGAGGATAATAGCAAGTCGTTTCCGGAGAATATATGTGACAATCTTCAGGGCAATTTCCGCGGGGAAAATTGTGTGGTTTACAGCTGGAATTCAATGCCGTTCTTGCGTTCTGGCTCCTTGCGGCCGAAGCGGTGGTCGTCGGCTCTGGTGACGGTCTTGAGCCCGCGCATCTGGTAGCCGAGCGCCGTCAGTTCGTAGATGCCGTCCATCAGGCCGGTGCTCTGGTCAGTCACCACAATCGCAGTGATGTCTGCCTTGCGGAGAGTGTCAACGAAGTCGGCCATCTCGTGGTCCCAAGGCAGATCGTCGACCTCGAAGGCATCCGCGCCGTTCCTAAGGCTCCGGTCGTAAAGGACCAGCGCCTTGTTCTGACCGGCGGTGAAGGGGAACGGGAATTCCTCCTTTTCGCGCTTGTCGAAGGCTTTTACGCCGTCCCAGTTGTCCGCGGCGATCATGGCGTCGCGTTCCTTTTCGCGGATGGCCTGCGCCTCGTTGTAGGCGATCGCCGTGTCTCTCATTGCTTCAAAGTATGTGTTCTTTTCCATTGTGTGTTCCTCCCAATTTTCGCTTGTTTGCTTGGCTTTATGTGTCTTTCGGCATGTATATACATCACTCTTTCGAGGGTATATAGCAAGTCAATTCGGCCAGATTAATTGATAACTTTCTGTGTCTGAAAATCAGGATTCCTGCGTTTCGCCGGTCATGATGAAATGCACGTATTCCTTCTTGTGCTCCTCGATGAATATCACCAGCTCGTAGTAGTTCCGATCGAAGGCGAGGCGCTGCACGTAGGGTAGGTCGAACATGTTCGCCAGCCCGGTGTCGCGGATCGCGAGGATCTGCTCTTTGACTTTCTCGTCCATGTCAGTCCACAACCTTCCGCACGATGTCTTCGCCGTAGATCACGTTGAGCCCGCCGCCGTTGTCCCAGTGGACCAGCAGGCTTCCGGTATCATCGACGCCGTAAACCGTGCCGCGGGTTCCGGCAGGTGGTGCCTGCACGTCGTCCATCTTGATCAGCTCCACGCGCGTGCCGTTCGGGTAGGCTTTCTTCAGCTGTTCAAGCTGTTCTGGTCTGATTATCCTCATGCCTGCACCTCCTCGGTATCTGCAGCTTCTTCGGTGGCCTCCTTCTTGGGAGTGCCGTTCTTCCAGCTTGAGTTGCCTTCAAGATTCCGGAGCAGGATTTTGCGTTCCTGCTTGTAATCCGCGCCGATGAATCCCAGTCTCAGAAGGAAGCAGCGGAATGCGTACTTCTCGTTGGTGACCGGTGTCTCGGTTGAGCTTGCTCTTTTCAGATCCTTGGAGAGCTTGCAGAGCTGGACGATGAACATCGTGTAGGCTCTGGTTTCCTCCGGTGTGGGCAGATCCGGGAACCAGGGGAAGGAGATCTTGTCGTCTCTGGTCTCGAACCGCAGGTCGTCGATGCCGAGCGCCTTCTTGATGAGCGTTCCTTTGGCTTCGAGGATGTTGGTCAGCGTTCCGACCGCGACCTTGTCGAGCGGAAGCTCAACTGTCAGGCCCATCTCCTCGGTTTCCGGCGCTTCCTCGGCGTCTTCCTCCGACTCGGCTGCGGCTTCCGGTTCCGTGGGTTCCTGCGGCTCGGGCTCGAATCCTGCGGCTGCGATGGCTTCGAGAACCTTCTCGACCTCCTCGCTGTCCGCCATGTCGTCGAACTCGAGCGCGCCGTCCTTGGTGACGGTGAAGAAGCCGATCTCGTAGTTGCAGGTCGGCATGAATTTGTATTCTGCCCTGGCTCCGGTGGTGTCGGAGATGATCTTGACCAGTTCTTTTTTCTGTGCTCCGGTTACGTTGTAGTGGACTTTGAATTCGTTGGTTGTCATGGTGGTTTACCTCCTTGTTTTTTGTTACCCTATATATCACTCTACCGGGTGTAAATGGCAAGGAGAAATGTACAATATCCCAGATGAATTTTTTAGAATTTCAGGTCAAAGAAATAGCCTGCTGCCGGGTTTGCCTTTTCAAATTCGGCAAGATAACGGTGGCAAGCACTCTTTTCCCCATTGAGCTCTGCAAACTGCCTAAGGCTTATTCTCTTAAAGAATTCTAGCTGGTTGCACCAACCCACCAGGTCCGCATCAATGATTGCTATCCGGCTCATCAATTTTCACCTCATCATAATCATACGTCAGGCCGTCTCGCACCACCTTGACGTCCTTGGTGCTGCCGACCTGTTCTATGTATCTTTTCACAATCACATCACAGAATTTTTCATCCAGCTCAATGGTCCTGCAGATTCGTTTGGTCTGCTCGCAGGCAATGAGTGTACTGCCGCTCCCGCCGAAGGGTTCGAGCACGATGGAATTGGTCATGCTCGAGTTCATTATCGGATAGGCCAGGAGCGGTATCGGCTTCATGGTCGGATGGTCCGCGTTCTTCTTCGGCTTGTCGAATTCCCAGATGGTGGATTCCTTCCGCCCGGTATACCACTGGTGTTTCCCCTTCTTCTTCCATCCTTACAGAACCGGCTCGTGCTGCCACTGGTACGGCGAGCGGCCGAGAACCAGGGACTGCTTCTTCCAGATGCATGTGCCGGAGAGATAAAAGCCCGCGGCATCGAAGGCCTTCCTGAAATTCAGCCCTTCCGTGTCCGCATGGAACACATAGACGCTCGCATCATCAGCCATGGCCTTCTCCATGTTCGTGAAGGCCGCAAGCAGGAACTGGTAGAAAGCATCGTCCTTCATGTTATCATTCTTTATTTTTCCTGCGGAGCCCTGGTAGTTCACATTGTACGGCGGGTCCGTGATTACGAGATTGGCCTGCTTGCCTACCATCAGAAGGTTATAGGATTCTTCTTTGGTGCTATCCCCGCAAAGCAGCCGGTGCTCACCCAGCTGCCAAAGGTCTCCGGGTTTGGTCATGGTTGGCTTCTTGAGTTCTTGATCTACATCGAAGTTGTCGTCTTTTACGTCATCCTTCATGTCGTCTTTAAAAAGGGCATCCAGATCTTCAGTGTCAAAGCCGGTCAGAGAAACGTCAAAATCCTCGCCCTGGAGGTCCGTGATAAGAAGCATCAATTTATCTTTATCCCAATCGCCGCTGATTTTATTCAGAGCCACATTGAGAGCTTTTTCTTTCTCCTCATCCATATCCACAACAACAACGTCAACTTCATCAATGCCCATATCTTTGAGCACTTTGAGCCGCTGGTGGCCACCGACCAGACGGGAAGTTCTTTTATTCCAGATGAGCGGGTCCACATACCCAAACTGCTCGATGGAACGCTTCAGCTTCTCGTATTCCCTGTCCCCGGGCTTCAAGTCCTTTCTGGGGTTGTAGTCAGCGGGGATGAGTTCGGAAAGCTTCTTCTTGATAATTTCCATTTCTTCCTCCTGGATAAAATAGAAAGGAGCCCCTTCCGGGCTCCTTCGATGTCACCGCCCAGGGCCTGCCCCCTGAGCGTCTTTATTTCCTGCCGGGACAGCTGTCCCCGGTATATCTTCAAGACCTTCATGAACGCTTCCATAAAAAATCCTCCTTTTCCGGCGGCTCCTCAGCTCTGCCCTTTCCGGGCACGGAGGAGCTGTTCCATAATGTCATCCTGCGGATTCTCACCTTTGTACTCGCCGCTGCAGTTTTCCTTCACGATCTGGAAGATTTCCATCCACAGGTGGTTCGTCTGCGCCATATAGTTCTGCGCCATGGCCACATAGGGGCTCTGGATCGCCGCCCCTGTGGTCGGGTGCTTTGCGAGGAAGCCGTATTCGTTGATAGCCTGCTCGCACTGCGCCCATCGGGCAGCGCTCATGGCGTACCTTTCAAGGAGGTCGGGAGAAATCATGGCGGCACATCCGCGCTTCTCCAGCCATTCCCAGGTCTTCTTATAGATGGAAGACGCGCCCAGTTTGGTCCCGTCACGCTGCTTTGCAGAAAGCATTCTGGACGGCCTGGGCATCTTTTCTCCCTTCAATTCCTCCATGTTATGGAAGGTTATAACGTTCAACTGGCGGTGACCTACGTTTCCTTCGGCGAGCCGGTCGGCAAGGGGCTTTCTCTTCGCCCCTGCGCCGATTCTGGCCCCGCCGCGCTCGGTTCCGTCCTTTGCCATAAGCCCTTGATTTCATCTCCTTCCAATTCCCCCGTTTGAAATCGCGTTTTTATGCGTGATTGCCTGAGCCCGTTCCGACGCCGTCGGCGTTTTGAGATTTTAGGCCCCCTACCCTTTGTGGGTCGTGGCAGTTAAAGCATAAAACTTTTTACTTCATCGCTCTCGCGAATGTGGTCGCTTTCGATGCCACCTGTCACCCATCTCAGCAGTGATTCTTGAGTGACAAGACTTACAAAGAGACATCAAGTTACTGAAGTCATGTGTTCCGCCGTAGCTTAATGGAAGTATGTGGTGTACTTCTTCCGCCGGCGTCATGCGTCCTTCCTTTAGGCACTGCTCACAAAGCGGGTGCGAGTGAATGTAGGCATTACGAATCTTCTGCCAGCGGTAGCCGTACCGCTTCTTCTCTTCCTTAGACCTTCCATACTTTTCGTACTGACGGTTCATAAGTTTCTCATGCTCTTCACAGTAACGTTTGTCCGTGAGCTTCGGGCAGCCACGGTAGGCGCAGGGTTTCTTTGGTTTCCTTGGCATCGTTTCCTCCTTGGCAATTGGCCAGTTCTTCGTTCTTTCCTCTGCCAGCTTGATTGGGCTCGCTTCATTCCCTGACCATACTGGATATTTGTCCACTTCATCCAGTAGGACGATAGGCACTGACCATGACGCCAGTTCAGAAGGAGACCGCGCCGATGCCACAGTAACAAATCCGCCGCGGAATTTCAAAAATTTTGCGTCACTCTTCAAGTCGACCTTGCCTTTGAACACATTCCTGTTACTCCGAAACATGCGCTTTAAGCGGTTTTCTGAAAACTTCACGCACAAGTCATCATCAGGGAGTACGTAATAGATACGGCTCGGCTTCTGGTCGATGGTGTACCCCAACATGTTGATCATGCATTCCGAACCGCCAATCTGCGTGCTCTTGAGAAGCACGATTTCCCGAATGGTTTCATCCGAAAAGGTATCCATGAGGAATTTCATATATGGCACAGAGGACGTATCCCACATACCAGGGCGGCTGGTTTCCTCTTTGCTGAGCATCCTGTACTTATCAGCCCACTGGGAGACCGTCAGCTTTTCAGGAGGCTCGAACACTTTGAAGGATTCAGCAATGGCAGCGCGCAATGTTTCATGAACGTTTTCTGCCGATGGCTTTCTTTCCGCTTGCAAGAGTCTTCAGCCCCCTTTCTACTTCATTTTCTACAACGTTGGCCACATCGAAGGCACAATCCGGATAGGTTGTATAAAGCTGTTGCAGGACTTTCGCTTTGATATTGAGCATCGTCTGCTGCACTTGGCCAAAAGCGTCAGTAAGCTCTGTTTTGATCTCATCGACCGCTACATACTCGCCCACCATGACCTTTCTCTTCATTTCTTCCATATCCGCACGGCTTTCGCGATAACGAACATCGGCTTTTAACTTCTGCGCTTCCAGGCTCTCCGGCTTGTTTTCCGCTGAATACCGCCAGTTGATAACATCCCGTAAATTATACGTGTCTTTTTCGAGTTTTGGACATCCTTTGCGTACCCAGTCATTCACTGTTCTCGCAGTTACACCGAAAGCCATGGCGCACGCTTTTGCACTCACAATGACCTGATCATCTTTGATTTGAACAGGCTCTTTTCGCCTGGGCATCAACTTCCCCCTTTCACCTTCTATGCGGAAGCCAAATTTTGAAAATTTTTTGAGAGAGTTTTCGGGGCTCGGATGGACCCGCATACGCCGCCCCCGTCTAGAAGTACCTTTTTTCTATTTTGTTCATCAAACTATGATTTTTTGTGTTCAATGAACTTCCTTCATATTCATGTTTTTGTATATCTTCATCCCCATGACGCTTTGCCCAATAGAAAAGCACGGGCCTTTTTAGCTCGTGCCTCTCTATTTGCTTTGCAATTGGGAAGATGTGCAATCCTCGAACCCTGTCAAATCCCCAGATTCCACACTATCATAATACTCTCTTTTCATGTGAACTTACATGAATTTTAGTGAACTCTTTCTCTAAATCCTTCAAAGCCCATCCGTGAAGACGCATCACCCATCGCAGAGAAAAATGCATTTCCACTGCGATCTGCTCCCACGGCTGGCATAAGATGTAATATCGATAGATAACGCACCTTCTGTACTCGTCCGGTTCCTTGTCTATCAGCGCCTCGGCCTGTTCCTTCATCTCCTTACATGCGTCCCAATTTCTGTTCACTTTATCCGCCTGGGATTCCATCTTTTCAATGATTTCGTCCAGTGAAGAGATGTGATTGGTCTGTACCTTATCCCCGAATCCTGGGCTTGAAATATTGACCATCCTTAGCCGCAGCTCTGACAGCTCCCGCTCGTAAGTCAGCAGCACACTGTTCTGCCTTCGGACTTTTTTCAGAAATTCTTTTACTGTCATCAAATACCAGCCCCCTGTTTCCTCTGGACAACAAAGTCAAAATACTTGTACGGATTATTTCTTATACTCTTTGCAATCGCTTCTGCCTGTTTCATCTTAAGCGGCAGCATGTAACCCTTGTCATTGGGTGCATACTGAATCTTAAGCAAAACAGGCTCTTTGTCTTTTACACATTCCTTGTGTACGATCACCTCCCAGGCGTCAGGATATGTGGCATCGTTCCTTTCCCTTGCCGTTATCCTGATATAGATACCCGCCATGACATCCATCGTATAGACAGCCTTCTGTGCTGCCTTTCCGACCGGCTCCCCGATGATAACGATCGTTGCTCCTGTCATAAATCAATCCCCGGCTTTATTTCTTGCTTCTTCGGCGTTCTTTCCGTATCAATCGTTCCGAAAAGTTCGAGCTGTATTAACCATTTCAAATGCGTCAGCGCCTTTTCATAATCGACATGGGCCGGTGCGCCTGGCTTCTTCCCGGCGCGTGACACATACTTTAATACATTTCCTTCAAGAAATCCTTTCATTTCATCCGGTGTTACTCCATACTCTGCGATTGCCGATGTTCCGATTACAATTTCTTCAACAAACTTGAGATTCTGCAATATTTCCTTCCGCTTCATCGTTTCAATCTTATTCATTTTTTCTTGCCTCCTGTTTTAATGCTTTTGGGTGTGACATTCTGGCAGGACATCCATTTCCGTTCCAGGTGTGACATTTGTTAAAAGGTTTCAATGTATACCGTGAAGAGAGCGCGCTTTTATAAGCGCTCTCTTTATGTATTGAAACCTTACCTTTTTCAGGTAGGAAATTTAGGTAGGAAATTTGTAGTTTTTCTTATATACAAATTTCCGCCTAAACTAATTCCGATAAAGTGCCTAAACTTACAAATTATCTGACTCTAGTAATTGCCCCGAGCATGTCTGTTTTATAAACTTCAAAAGGCGTATTGATTTCTGTTAAATCGTTTCTAATGGTACGAATAGAACAGTTAAAGCGTTCTGCCAGTTGCTTCTGCGTGATTTGATTTCCGCTCGACAACGCTCCTTCAATCAAAAGAACGATCTGTTCCCGGCGTGAATTCTTTCCTGCCTCTCTGACTTTTCGGCTACTGTCTCGCCCACGCTCCTGAAGGTCTTCCAGACTGCCTTCGACGGCTGACATATCCAGGAACCCCGAATGGTCCACAGTGTGGATCGGATAGTGATAAACAATGCAGAATTCCTTGAACGGAGGAAATTCACGGAGGATTCCAGAAACCTTGAATGCGCTGAGTTGTCCAGTTTCTTCTTTGACAGACAGCGGTGTCACGTCGATGACGGCATCCGGGTCTCTTGCGAATACGCCGGATCCGCTCGCCCTGTCCATGGCTTTCTTCTGTCCTTGCGGGCCTTTGCTGTGATGATGACAGTAAATCGTACTGCATCCGAGGTCACGGCAGAGCAGGTCGAACTGGTTGCAGAATTTTGCCATATCACCGGCTGCGTTCTCATCGCCCATGATGACTTTGTAGATAGGATCAATGATGATTGCTTTGAATCCGTATTTCTTCGCCCGGCGTATGATTTTTGGCGCGAGTTTGTCCATCGGAATAGCCGCTCCTCTCAGATTCCAGATTTCAATGTTCTGCAGGTTTTCTGGCGGCATGCCCAGCGCGTTATATACATCAATGAAACGGTGGATGCATGAGGCGCTGTCGATTTCCAGATTGATATACAAAACCTTGCCCTGACTGCATTGGAAGTCCAGCCACGTACCGCCTTCTGCAATCGCTATCGCCAATTCAATCAAAGCGAACGATTTCCCTGCTTTCGACGGCCCGACGAAAAGCATCTTGTGTCCCTGTCTAAGAACGCCATGGATCAGCTCGGGAGCAAGCTCCGGAGGATTACTGAATACTTCTTCCAGATCTGTGAATGGAGGCAGGTCATCAGCTGCTTCCTCCACATACTCGAGCCATTCTTTATAAGAGCCATGCCCGATGTTTGTGGCGATTAAGAACTGTTTCTTATCGCCCCTGTATTCGCCTGGCATTCTGGAAAGCCTAGAAGGATTCTTGTTCTGCGTATCGACTTTGAATCCGTTCTTCTCGCAGATTTCATAGATGAACTGCACACGCTGCTGATATTCCTTGAATGTGTCAGCATCTACATGGACAATGGCATGGACAGATTTACCGCCAGAATAAACCAGTGCTGCTACCGGAAGCTCCAATGCTCTAATCATGGCTATCTGCTTGGATACTGACATCTTGTCAGATTCGATCAGAGTGTACCGGTAAGACGTTACATCAGAATTCTTTGCCCCGTTTCCATTCATCGGATTGAAGCGGATCCAGGCACCTCCGGAAAGAGGGCTGTCATCTTCATCACTGGAAATCGTCTGGGAACCGATAGCCAGGTCGATGCGTCCGTACTGCTTCAGTCGTTTGACCATATCCCCTGCGTATATGTGCAGGCCTTCTTCAATCGGCTTGAATTTGCCGTCTTTATCCTTGAATGATTTCGTTGTGTAACTGACAATTTCATCATCATCGAATAAGGCTTTGACGTAATTGATCAGTTCCTCAGCGCGGGCCTTGTTAGTCCATGCTGTGTCCGTCGGTACCTTCAGCTGCTCTGGCTCTATATATACAGGGTCAAGTATAGTGAGGTCATCCGGAAGCCTTGCATTCATTGCGATTTGTGAGTCCTCATTCTTCCATCCGCCAGATTTTGCCAGATTGGTGATTGTTGCTCCTGTTACGATGGTGTCTGTTTCTTCTCCGAAAGAGTCCCATTTCCTGGAACATTCCCCGTCATGAAACTTATTCCCTTTTCTTGACCAGTCTTCCCAGATGGTAAGAGAATAGCCCTCGTGCTTGAGGGCCATTCCTACTTGTATCCACGTTTCATAGGATTCATCCGGATCGATATAAGAGAGCAAGGGAACAAGGTCAAATTTCCCACTTGCCATGGCCTTTTACCATTCGACCGTTGCAGGCTGCTGATTTGGCTTTGTGACTGCCGGAGTTGTCGTGAACAGGTATTTTGCTACCTGATTGTAGGTCTTTTCGTTGTATACCCTGTGCTTCAGCGTGAGACGTCCGGAGCGGTCCGGAACGTGGTCCCAGTTCATGCCGCTCGTCTGGGCTTCTTCGAAAAGTCCGATGGATTTGAAGAAGGAAACCAGCTTCCACTGTGCTTTGACAGTGAAGATCAGACGGTCATCGACATGGACATCATTTTCACCCGGGACCTTGATGATGAGCTTCACTGTGACCATGTTGTTTCCTGTCTTCGTTCTTCCGTAATTGACATCTTCGACAGTGAAGTCGTAGTCACCCTCCGGGAGGAGGCGGTACAGGCTGTGGCTTTCGTCTTCCGGCACATCTTCCAGCTTGGCGTTCCATCCGATGGAAGCAGAGCCGAACTGATCAAATCCCTGCGCTGTATTCTGTCCGTTTACCTGTGATTCAATAGCCTTAGTATCCATAGTTTGTATTCTCCTTTTAATTAAAATGGCATGGTTTCGAGGATGAAGTGCTTCACGCCTTCCCACGGTGCGACCAGATTTGTTTCGATAAATGCATCATTGAAATCAGACAGTTTGGCTGTGCTGAGGCAGATGCCTTTCAGGACAAGCGCTTCAATCACATCTTTTTCCTTGATGTTTGCCTCATCCATCAGCGCATACAATTTCTTGAGCGCCTCAGACGGCTCTTTCTCATGTACTGCCGGCTGTTTCTTCTTCCTGGTCTGTTTAGGCTTGGCTTCCGCCTTTGGTTTTGGCTTGGTTTCTGGGTTTGGCTTTGCCGGCTCTTCTGATATCACATTAGCCGGGACAAGCCGTGAAATCTTGTCATAGTCGAAATCAAGCATGTCATCGAGGCCAAAGCGGTTTTTTGCATCGGCAAACGGTGTATGTGTCGTGTACATGACACGGCGCCCGCCTTTCGCTTTCTTCTTGCTGCCAAATCCATCATTTGCATCAATCAGGATCGTCTTGTAATCAGCAAACAGAAGAAGGTCTGACCATTCTTTGAGAAGAGGGCCCAGCTTGTTGACAGAGCTTCCGGGGAGTTTCAGTTCCCAGTGGTCATAGTTGCCGGTAGCATCTGGAAGCGTGACTGTCCGCATGATGGCATGAGCCAGAACGACCACGTTGTAACCGCGGTCTACGCATCTTTCGAGCCAGATCATCAGCTTGGAGAATTCTTCCGCCAGAATCTTGTATCCTCTGCCGTATCCGAAGTCCTCCATACTGGTCTGCCCCTTCGAAGCTTTCGTTTTGATTACATAAGCTTCACAGAGCCTTGCAGCTGCATCAGCAGTATCAATGACCAGTGTCTGATAAGGATTCCCTGTACTTTCAGAGAAATCCTGCACAATAGAGAGGAGATCCTCCCATGTTTCCACGCCCTGGATGCGGTTTACGTCGATTCTTGCTGACCCATTATCCAGGTCGATGAATAACGGCTTTGGAAACTTTGATACAAATGTAGTCTTCCCGATGCCCTCGACGCCGTACAAGACGACTTTCAGGGGCCTTTCTACGATTCCCGTAGATACCTTGAAATTCATATCCTTTTCTCCTTTCGTTACTTGATTTGGATATTCTGCTTTTCAGTTAATGTGGCACCATCTACAGCTTCGCCTTTCTTCAAAGCGTCTTTGATGCCTGCCTTGTCGACGACTTCCGTGATCTTCTGCTTCTTGAATGCCGCTGGAATGATGTTCTCATCCATGATGGTGACGGATGTTGATTTCCTCCATCTCACTTCAGAGCGTTTGAGCTTCAGGTTTTCACCGCCCACCCAGAAGGTAAGATAATCTTTCAAAGAAGCGGCTCTTCTTTCCGCCCTCTTCCGTCTTACTGCGAAACCTTCTTCCTGCTTCTTGAGAGCTTCCGCTTCGGCTTCAAGCTCCTTGATCCAGCAGGCAATGTTATCCACTTTCGCTTCCTTCTTCATCTTCAGCTGGTCAAGATAATCAGCGTCGAAGACTTCCCCTGTTTCTCCATTGACGACTGCATTTTCGTCAACTTTGAAGCAGTTCTTGATGCCATTCGCGATACGATAAAGCTGCATAATTTCCTCCTTTATTCTGTTTTTGATATAATATTAGTGGGAATAGTGGCTTATTTATCCCCATCAGCGTCGAGATGGTCCAGGTCTCGACGCTTTTCATTTGCTGGAAATCTTGCATTGAACCAGTTCCGCTTCTCCTGCCGTGAAACCTCCAAGCGAGGAGCTTGCAGGATAGTGTTCACTCTGGCTGAATGAAACTCTTACAAGCCGTTCCAGGTATCTTCTTGTTCTTTCGATTTCTCTTTCTGTGTCTTTCATTGTCGCTCCCATAGTTACTCCGGGAAATTGTCTAAATACTTGCTAAGTGCTCTGTTTACGAGCTCGCTTGCGCTAATGTCAAGGAAATTCATGATTTTCTGCATCTTTCTGTACTTTGTTTTGCTGATGTACGTAAGAACTGGATGCGTGCGCAGTTCGTCTTTCTCTATACGGTGCCGTCCCATTTACTCACCTTTTCTTAATCATTTACCTGAATCCCAGTAAGCTGAAGAAACTTTTCTGCATTGAAATTCGGGATATTTTTAATAATGCTCTTTTCATTTTTAGTTAAAGAATCCCACCAGGTACTAAATGCTTTGCCAGTGTCACAAACCTTTAAATAACCACCAATCGTTTCATGTTCGGGATGTGCAACCTTTTCTTCATCCGTCATATCGCTTGATATAATGAATTGGTTAGGTTTAAATTCAATTCTAGCTAGCAAAGAATATGCATCTGAGTCTCTCCATTGCCGGAATGTCATATCTGATTCGACATCAAAGATTCTAATAGTATGTTCTTCAGTGCAAAAGCAGCCGGTTTCATGATCTGAAATATTCATGTCCCCCGTACAAAAATTACCCTGATTCCAATCGCCAGTGTTGCAATTGCCCGTGTTCCAATAGCCAGTATTCCAATTACCAGTGTTCCGGTTGCCCGTGTTCCAATTACCAGTATTCCAATTACCAGTGTTCCGGTTGCCCGTGTTCCAATTACCAGTGTTCTGGTTGCCCGTGTTCCAATTACCAGTGTTCTGGTTGCCAGTGTTGCAATAGCCGCTATTTGCTTTGCCAATATTAACAATGGTTAGAAGTTCATGCCATGGAATTTCACGAACAATCTCAAGCTTGTTCGTGCAACATTTATCATCACCTTCATCAATTTCACCATGAGCAACAACTTCAGCAACCTTGTTATTAGGGTTAAAACTGTAATAATTAAAACAATCCTTTGCATTTTTGCAAAAATGAAAACCTTTAGCACAAATTGATGGAATAACCTTTTCTTCGTAGGTCTTTCCAACTTCATATTTAAACCCTCGGCATGTCCAATCTGGATTAAAAACTTTGAATCCCGTTAGCATTTCAATCATCATCCTCTCCCTCTTCTTTACTCTCGTCAGCCTGAGGAGCGGCGGTCTTCTCCATGAGCAGGTCAGAAATCTTGATTTTCAGCTCTGCGATTTCTTTCAGAAGTTTCTCTCTCTCCTGTTTCAGAGTGTTACATTCGGCCTGCGCATCATAGCGCTCAGAATTCAAATCTGAGATTTTTTTCTCAGAGATGGCATTCGCGGAAATCAGTGCCCTGTATTCATTAAGAGTAATAGTTACCGTGATTTCGCCGGGGATAGCAAAATCATTGCTGATATCATTGCGGGAATACTCCCCGCCATTTTTGGCTTTGAACAATTCTTCGTTAATTTCTAACATTTACTTTTCCTCCTGTTTCTGTGGTAAAATGATGGCGGGAAATCTCTTTTTCCGCCTTTGGCCTTTGACGTGTGCTAGACGTCAGAGGTCTTTTCTTTTTGCTAATAAAAGTGGGCAGCCTTTTGGCTTTTCGATTGGGACGCTCCCGTCTGGAGCCAGTTTACTGTTTGCCATCGCACGGCAAACATAAACAGCATCCCCGTCACGATTAACACGATTTCTGAAAATACAGTCCCAACAGTCCATTCTGTAAATGTCCCAAAGCTTCGGGCAGAATCCTAACCCTCCCTCTTTGTGCGGGAGCCTTACATCAGAAAATTTATTCGGGCAGATAAAGGCAAACTGGCACACGTCGCAGTTAGTATTTATTTTCATCTTTATTCACCTCCCTTCATAATCCTTTCCGACCATGCTCTTCATGAACGCTTCTGCTTCATCCAGGGTCTTGAACATGGTTCTTTCGCTTTCTTTTTGCCAGTTGGGCTCACCAGCATGCTTGCCTCGGGAATAGAATGGAACAAAACTTACTGCATACTGCAGTGCTTCGAATAAGTCCCAGAGCTTCGGCTCTATCGTCCCATCCTTTTTCTTTTTAACAGCCCAGTCGGGAATGGGAAAATTCAGAAGACATGCAAGTCCTCCCTTCATGGGCTCTTTCTTAACCCCGTGTGCTTCGAAAAATTTTTCAGTCATTATTAAGCCTCCCTTTTCTTGCTAGCAGTGATTTACGCATCGTCATCGGCTCCTTTCTTTTCGGCGAGCGATCCCTTGTTAAGAAGGGACCGGACGTCTTCATGGCTTAAAATCTTAAGGGCTTCAATAACCTTTCCCGCTAAAAGGGCTTCATTTTGAATAACTACCATATATTGGGATTTAGCCTTACAGTCATCAGCGGAAGCCATATCAGCCCTGTTCAATGTGAGCCCAAGATGGTTCACCCAGAATTTTCCCGTGACTTTATGAGTGCTTTGCCGGAGGGCCTTCATCCTCAGGTAGTAGTTAAGAAGAATTTTTTCGGCCGTACCCCTCATTGATTCATTCGTTTTCATCCGGGTCGCCTCCTTTCATTACAATTCCCGGGCTGCCTTCACACGAATCACCAGCTCAGTACCAGGCTGAAGGTTTCTCGGATCCTCGATGTGATTGTCTTTCGTGACCTGCCAGACAAGCTTGGCCATGTCTTCCTTGTCAGTTGCGACCTTTCCGACAACGCCCCAGAGAGTGTCTCCCTGTTCAATCGTTTTGTGATACTCGATGAGTTCGGTTTCCTCAGCATGTGTCCACGAGTATGTAGCCACTGCCCCCGAAACAACCAGAACGCCAACGACAAGCAGCCGTTTTAATCTGAGCTTTCTCATTATTTGTATTCCTCCGCTTTAACCACTGCTGACCGGCAGCTTTCTGCCATCCCTTGGATAATCAATCTCAGCCGGATGATCGTCTTCTGCTGCGTATCAATCAGCCGCTTCATCTGCACCAGGTCATCTTCTTTTTCATTGAGGACCGCATACACATCCCGCCGGTTGAACTTGACACCAGGAACACCCTTCAATCGTTTCAGCGTTCCTTCCTGCTCCATGTTGATCACCGTACCGACCGAGACTCCCAGAAGTTCAGCAACTTCATTTCTTGAAAACGTACGGCACACCATCTTTAGCACCTCCTTCAGGTTGAACACGCGAATTAGCTCTCTTTGCGGTCTACAATCGCCTGCTCTGTTACGTGATGAGTAACAAAGTTTGCAAAAAAAATTTTGTCCGGATTGTTGATTCCAAGGAATTCAATCATTTCGAACATTTCATCACTGTCAAACACTCCCTTTTTCATCTTTTCATAAAAAGTTTTCGGCGTAATTCCCAGATGCTGTGCGACGTCTGCTTGTGTTTTTCCTCTGCTTACAATAATTCCTTTTAAAGCATTTGTATCTATCATTCCCACTGTCACCTCCTTTATTGTTACGTATTACGTAACATCCTTATACCGCAATAATACTCCCTGCTTTGTTGCGTGTCAAGTGATTTTTTACTTTTCAAGCAACTTTTTTGTTGCTTATCATGTGTCTTACAAGTATAATAAAGAAAAAAGGAAGGAGGCATTATTGTGGGACTGAAAGAAAATATCAGAGCTGCTCGCCTCGGTTTAGAAATGACGCTTGATGATGTCGCAAAAGTTGTCGGAGTAAGCCGCCAGACAATTCAAAGATATGAAAGCGGAGTGATCGGTAATATACCATCAGATAGACTGGAAAAACTTGCTGTCGCTTTGCATACTACGCCTGGTTCTTTAATGGGGTGGGATGACAAACACTCTGCAAATAAACCAACTTCTCACGGCGTAAAAATCCCAGTTCTTGGCACCATCGTCGCCGGGCTGCCGATCACAGCGGTCGAGAACATTATTGATTATGAAGAAATCCCTCAGGAGATGGCAAAGACCGGCGAATACTTTGCGTTAGTCGTCAAAGGCTCCAGTATGGAACCGAAGATTTATGAAGGCGATGTCGTCATCGTGAAGAAACAAAGCACTGTAGATAATGGAGATATTGCTATCGTCCTTGTCAACGGAAACGAAGCCACAATTAAACAGATTCAGCGCTCTCCCAGCGGAATTACTTTAGTAGGCTTCAACGTAGCCGTCTATCCTCCCCATATTTACACCAATGAGGAAATAGAGGACCTGCCTGTTAAAGTTATTGGCAAAGCGGTGGAAGTAAGACGGAAACTATAAAATTCGGGCATGAAAAAAGGACCGGCACCAATGATGTCAGTCTCCAATTTAAAAAGCTCCCGGGACGTCTCCCAGAAGCTTCTTCCGATATCGCAACGAACTAAGGCGATGCACTAAGAAATACATTCGTGTTTGCAGTGCAATGATATTGTGTATACATATGAAGTTGTTAAATGAGAAACTCCCCAGTGTTCACAAAGTTAATCACAGCCTAGAGGTAAATGAGATTAAACTGGGAAGAAAACGCAGAAACAGGAATATAGACTATATTATCGCCATCGTTCATCATATATATTTTAGCATCTCTGATACTCGAATGAAAATGAAAAAGCTCCCAGATTTCACACTGAGAGTTTTCCAATCTGCCTGTGCAGCAGTGATCGCCTACGGCACCGGCGGCAAGGGCGGCGCAGATTTCTAAGCTGCCTATGCGGCAGTGATCGAATGAGACAGTCTGTCTATCTAGCTTTATTGTATATATCTGGTGAGGTGAATTTCAATGGAATATCGCTTTTCTATGAGAGAAAAAAATCAATCTATCTGCCTGGTCTTGTCATACAAGGTCAATGGCAAGTGGAAGCAGAAGACAAAACAAGGTTTCAAGACGAAAAGAGCCGCCAGAAATTACCAGGATACTTTACTGGATGCAGTCAGACAGGAAGCCGAAACAGAAACAATAAAGGATATCCAGGATATCACGCTTAAGGATTTCACGAATGAAATATTCTTAAGAGATAAGAAAAACACCATCGAATACGGCACCCGTCAGAATTATATTGTTACGCTGACCCGCTTTGAATCCATTGCAAATAAACCGATCAAATCGATTAAAGAATATGAAGTTGTAAATGCATATAACCTTCTTTTAGATCGTCTCAAGGTTTCAACGAGCAATTTATCATTAGCATACCTGAAAACTGTTTTGAACTATGCTGTAAATACATATAAGATCATCAGAGTAAGCCCGGCACAGTCTGTTGAAATGGCAAAAGACAATCGAAAAAAAGAAATAAAAGCATTTACAAAAGAAGAGGCAGAGCAGCTGATCAGTAGCATAAAGAACCCGCTCTATAAAATGATCACATTAACCGCTTATCTAACAGGCATGAGATACGGCGAAATTGTAGCCTTGCGATGGTCAGACGTTGATTTCTTCAACCAGACGATCACCATTTCCAAGTCTTACGGTTTATGTCAGAATGGTAAATTTGGTATTAAAATACCAAAGACAAAAAATAGTTATAGAACGCTCCATTGCCCAGCCAGGCTTATAAAAGCCCTCATCCAGTGGAAGGAATCAAATCCTATCCAGATCGACGGCAGAGTTTACCCCGCGACAAGAGCCACACACTCAAATTTGGTCGTTGAAATAGGCAGATTCAAGAATGGTATGAATATTCACTCCCTGCGGCATACTTTCGCAACACTTCTATTATCTGAAACACAAGATATTAACTTGGTTGCTGCCTGCTTAGGAGATACACCGGCAACAGTCGCCAGAACTTATATACATTACACGCAAGATATACGCAAAAAAGCCAATGATTATATAGATGCAATTTTTAATTAAATTTCTGCCGTTTTTTTGCCGTTTTAGCAAAAAACATAGATTTTATCGAATAAATTGCACTTAAAACTCAATTAGTGTATAATAATTTTGTCATTCAAAGTCGTGAATCAAAGGATGTGCATAAGTAATGAAAAAATACATTGCAGCCGCTCTGATACTGATCGTGCTCATTGCAGCCGGCGGCGCTTTTGCGTTTTTTTATTTCTTCAACGGAGGCTCCTGGCAGGGTACCTGGTGGGGCGTGCAGGACGCCGGCGTCAACTGGACCGGCGACAACATGCAAAACCTGGAAACCGTTACATTTACCAGGAATGACGACGGCACCATCACTGTAGACCACAAAGTACAGGTTGGCAGCCGTGAAATCGAAGGCAGTCTTTCCGGCGAAGGGAAAGTCGATGGCGGACGCCTGCAGGTCACTCTCAAGAATGGCAAGACCGAGAGCTTTTCCTACAACGCAGTCGACAAGACCATTGCGACTCCCCTCACCAATGCAGATGATACACCCGTCACACTGAAAGAACTGACCGGCGATAACAATGACGAGATGGAACGCATCCGGAGCCAGATCGTACAGATCTCTCAGAAACCGGAAAACAAAATCGACAAAACACTGGCTTCCTCAAGAAGCTAAAAAAGAAGCTGTGAGAAATGGAAATCATTTTTCACAGCTCTTTTTCGTTGTGCGGAAGGAATGAACCCCTTTCGGTGCATACGCGCCACTTTCCCCTGACGGGGACAGCCTATGCGTTATACCGGCTTTCTTTTACCATCACACTTCTCCATCTGCCCCCTCCCGTCTTGCTTACGGGTGCCGGCTCAGCATATAATTGAAATAAAGATTCTCCCAATCAGGAAAACATTTTAAGAAGGGATTTCTTATGAAGGATATGCAGGAGAAGATCAGATTTTTCGGCCGGATCGTATCTGTTCAGCCGCGTGCCAATGTCTGGCGCTACCGTCTGGATAACCGTTCACATGGCATGAAGGGCTATAACCTGTTCCTGAAAGGAGTGGCAGACAGCGAAGACAAGGATTTTTCTATTGCCATTTCAGAGAAGCAGCAGGAAAAGCTTCGCTTTCACTTCGGTGATGAAATATCTGGAACTGCCTGGACGAAGCTGTATCCAAAGCTCGACTATGCCGATTATTACCGGGCCGGGGCTTTGAAAAAGATAAAGCCGGCTGATTTTGTCGATGAAGAAAAGACTTCTCCATGGGAGGGTGAAGTTCCATCCTTAGATGTTTACAACTGGCGCGGATGCCGCATGCTGGACGGCCGGAGATGGAGAGGCAAATGCTTCACCTGCAAATGGGCCTGCATGGCAAATGTTATCATTGAATACGACTGGGGCGTTTCCCAGAGATTAAGGTTCGAGAGCTACTGCTATGGCCCGAAAAGCTGCAAGCGGTATGCCATGGGGCGCCCCAGACCTGTCCCCTATAAAGATGCGGGAATTTATTATGATGACGGTGAACTGGACATCATCTGTACAGAAAATCGTGGTGATGATGATTAAGAGAGAGGGATATATATGTTGTTTAGAGGTGACCCATCTGAAAAAGACTGGCAGCTGTTCCGAAAAAAAAAAGGGGCTGGCAGGACGCATATATGGGAAAATTAGTTCAGGAATACATGGAAATTCTGCAAAAGGATGTATCGGCATCGGGAAGATTCTGGACTTTGGAAGAAAGAATCAAAAAAGACAGGAAGAATCCCGGACTAATCGTTGAAATGAGCAGACGTCGCCTGCTTTCTAATCTGGCGAACCTTGCAGCTTACGGCGTCATTCACAAATCTGATTTGGAAGAATTCAGTGATAAAATGAAAAAAGATATTGAAGAAATCATGGACTATAATGGAATTGATTACAAATAAATTCCAATGTATTGATAAAAAGAGCCCCGTGCAAATGCACGAGGCTTTTTCTATTCACGCTCTATTCACTTAAAAGTTATGGCTGATGGTCGCAAAGAAGGTACCGCCTTCCTGCTTGCCGGTCCAGCCGGTGGCCTTGAGGTCGACGCCCCATGGGTGGGAATTGTCGATCTTGCTCTTCCAGCCGAGTTCGAGGAAGCCGCTGGAGCCTTTGACGGTCGGGCTTGGGGTATTCCAGCCTGCGTAGGTGGTCTGGCTTTGCTGCCCGCTTCGTAGTCCCAGCCGATGCCGGCGTAGAGGGATCTTATCTGGTCGAAGTCTCTGGTCCATCTCATGCCGAGTCTGGTGACATAGGAATTGATGGAGTCGAAATCGTACTTCGAGTCGCCGTAGCCGCTGTGGACGACGGCGCTGTCGCTTCCGAGGTAGGTTTAGAAGAATTTACCGTAAATGTCATAGCTGTCACGGTTTCTGGTGTAGATCTTGCCAAGGCCTGCCTGGGCAGCGATGTATGGTGCGCCGCTGTCGTAGCGGGACATGGATTTGGCGATCATACCGTGGAAGTCGCCCTTGAGGTAGCCGGCTCTGACGGCGCC
>UMIT01004663.1_pt1 | contig 57675 bp, 68 predicted proteins | sample 1965911 | NCBI WGS metagenome assembly UMIT01 (sample SAMEA4836131, study PRJEB28245) | human gut metagenome | biome: gut microbiome; material: fecal sample | place: Denmark | collected 2008 | reverse complement strand
CCGGGTGCACCACGATGAAGGATACACGCTGATCATCGGGCCCCGCCGGTTCGCCGCCGGAAAAATGGCAGGCGTAACTATGTATCCATGCCGGATCGTAGAGGACATGAGCTACAAAGACCAGGTCGGAACCATGCTGGAAGAGAATATGCAGCGCATCGACCTGATAACCCGCCGGGAATATCTCCAGACAATTCCCTTGTATCATGCAGCTCTGTACCTTGCAGAGACAACCCAAAAAGTACACAGTTCACAGGAATGGTATCTGTATTTAAACGAAAAAGTAGATCAAAACGGGGAGGTGTTGATCGATGAATATGATGTTTCCGAAACCAATCAAGAAGAAACGTAAGAAGCACAAAAAAAGCATTATGCAGCCAAAAGGCGACCGCCGGTGCTACCTGTGCATGTTACTGGATGGAGATTTTACATATAAGCCATATCTGGAAGAGCATCATGTTTTGTTTGGTAATACCCATGCATTTGCAGAGGCGGAAGGGCTAAAAGTAAATCTCTGCCTGGAACATCACCGGAACGGACCGGCAGCAGTTCACAACAATGCCAAGAACGCACGGATCCTGATGGCGAAAGCCCAGGAGGTTTACGAAAGAACCCATACAAGGGAAGAATGGATGAAAAACGCCGGAAAGAATTATTTATAGGCACCACAGGAAGTTAATATATCACAATTTCGCAGAGTGCATGGCTGCCCGGTGCGGCAGCCAGAAAGGAGCGACATGAAGAAAGAGCTGTTTGAGCTTAAAAGAAACATGAGGATAGAATTATGCAACATCACTAAGATAACAGGATATATCGTAGACAATAACAGGGACTGTCGGTTGGAGTTTACAAAGACATTTTTAAATATTCCGGAAACAGAGCAGTTCAAATATTTGGATATTTTCGGAAAGGTCTTATCTGGAAAGCCGGGAAAAAATATGTTCCAGTTGGATTTTCTGGACAAAGAAAGAGCCAGATATTTAAATGCCATTGCAAATACAGAGCTGAAGGACGATGAAGTGCGTCAGATCTTCTTGGAAGAAATTGCAGAGTCCATAGATGTATCGAACAAAACATACACCTTAATCCTGATCGCCAGCGGAATCTATGATATCCCGAAGATTGCCACAGATGGAACTGATCTGTATGAAAGCGAAGAGGTTTACCGGTATATGATTGGTTGCTTATGTCCGGTAGGATTATCGGCAGCAGGATTATCCTATGCACCGGAGCTGGCAGATGTTCAGGAACGGACAAGGGACTGGGTGGTAAGCATGCCGACGCAGGGATTTTTATATCCAGCATTCACAGACCGTCACAGTGATCTGGATCACGTCTGGTACTATAGCAAACGTCCGAACGATCCGGACAAAGGATTGATCACACAGACCTTATGGTGTAAATTACCGTCTACGCCGGAAGAACAGAAAATAGCATTTAGGGAAAGCTTAAATGCAGTGAACGGAAAAGTGAGCCTGGAACAGGCGAAAGATCTGTATCATTCACTTGGAAGAATCAAGGATATTAAATCGGATTCAGAAGATAGAAGGCTGAAAGCAAGCGAGATAGAGAATGTCTTGAAAAACATTGGGATTGATCCGGAGGCGGCAGCAGAAAGTGCCAAAGGCTGCAATATTGCCGAGATTGACACAGAGAACACCGTAAATACGAAGCGATTTGAAATCGGACTTCCGGATGCGCATGTGACCGTAAATGCTGATCGGACGGATTTGGTATCAACAAGAGTGATTGATGGTGAAGAATACATCCTGATCAAAGCAGACGGCGGTATCTGTGCAAATGGAATCATTTTAGAGAACCGGGAGAGTGAGAAAGATGAAGAGGAAGACGACTAAACCGGGAAATATGCGGGCGTTCATATATCCGGTAAGCAAGAAAATGCGCAAAGTAAGACGGAAAGGAACAAAAAGATGAAAGTTGGAGACAAAGTACAGTTAAGGCGCAGGATCTCCCAGAAGGGAGGTAAAACCAGACTCGCCACGGAAAAAGTCACGATTCTTGGAATCTATCCGCACCATGTGCAGGTCAGGAATCAGAAAGGGATTGTGAGGAGCTATATAAACTGGGAGTGGCAGCAGTTGACAAGTAAAGAAGGAATGGAAGGCGTGGAATCGTGGCGCAGGAAGGGGCAACAATGACTGAAAAAGAAGTATGCCTGATGTGTGAAAACTATTCAGAAGATACGAAATGTGATCAGAAAGATAGCTGCAAACTCATGGCAGTATTAAAAGAAAACCGGGCACTAAAGAAAAAAGTAAGCCAGTTGAAACACCAATTGGATGAATCGGAGCTGAAAAGATCATACATGGTAAATCCAAGTGCAATTGGATACCGTAATGATATGGGGTGGTAAAGCAAATGGGACGGAGTATTTATTTCACAGATTTGGAGATTGAAAAGCTGATTGATTATGTATCTGATTCAGTTGAACTGTTGGGAGAAGCAGAAGGTACATGGGAGCAGACTGCCGAGGATATGGAAAATGGACTTGGATCGGCAATAAGAAAATTATATAAAGGCAGAAGAGGCGAAAAGATTTATGCAAAATACAAGACGAAAAGAGGGAAAGGTAAGAGATCAAATTTCTGAAACTTTTATTTTTCAATTTCCAAAAGAAGAGGAGGCTGAAGATGAATAATCAACAAGCAATAGATAGATTAGTGAAGCATCTTGAATGGGGCTGGTCTGAGGAAACGGTAGAAGCCATTAAAATGGGGATACATGCGTTGAAAGAAACTCAGTGGATTCCAATAAGCGAGAGATTGCCGGAAGATGAAAGCTACATACTGGTATCATTTAAAAACTCCACAATGCCAGATATCGCAAGGTACGAAGAAAATGGCGAGGGTGGTACATTCTATCCAGGAGATAATGAAAAATCATATTCAAGCTATGGATTTTTTGTGAATGCCTGGATGCCACTACCAGAGCCGTACAGAAAGGGAGAATGATATGGATAAGACATATGAGCCGATAGGAAATAAACCAGGGGAAAAGATAAAGGTAGACAGCATTGATACCATAGTGACTACGCACGGAGACAAGCCATATTACGAAAATAAGTATAGAGAAGTGGGTGATAAATGCTATCACATTGGATATAGCTCTTATCGTTTGGACGTTGCTCTTGAATATAGAGAAAAATATTTTGAATTAGTAGAAAGAGAAAACGACTGGATTCCAGTAAGTGAGAGACTTCCGAAGAAGCCAGAGATTGACGGTGATTCCGATGACTACATTGTGCAGACTAGACGTGTTGCACAACCGTTTATCGGCTACTGGGATGGAAGAGAATGGACAGACGAAGAAGTTGATATTTTGGACGAAGTAATAGCATGGATGCCGTTACCGGAACCGTATAAGGAGGTTGAAGATGGAAATTAAAGAAGCTATGGATATATTGGAGAAAGACATACATACAGATGTTCCAAAAGCAGCTGTCAGCGCAAGAAAGCATGATGCAGCTGTGCGAATGGCTCTCGTTGCGTTGGAAAAGCAGATTCCAGTAAAGCCGATCATCTTAGACGAACTGAACGGAGATATCGACTACGAATGTCCATTGTGTGGAAAACAGGTAATGTCAGATGCAGAGAGCAGAAACAACTATTGTGGCGAATGTGGTTGTAAATTTGATTGGAGTGAGATTGATGAGACTGATTGATGCGGATGAATTTCAAAAACAGATAGCAGGAATGGCAATCCTGAACAATTATCCACCGAACAAAGCTAATGCACTTTGCAAATTGGTAGATAACCAGCCGACAGCATTTGACGTGGAGAATGTTGTCTCTAACTTAGAGCAGCTAAAGCTTGATGGAGCTTGTGAGTACTGCGGATATTGCGAATGTCTCAATGAGTGCTGGGATGGAGATATGAGTGAAGAGCACGCTATAAATATGGCAATTGAAATAGTGAAGCGAGGTGGACTGGATGAAAGTTAAGATCGAAGACTTCTTACTGGCAATGGGAGAATATTGCAAAGAACATGATGTTGGCGAGTGCTGTCCGGAAAATTGCAAGTTGAGTGTAGATCATGACGATCCGGGCAATGGCACAAAGTATAACGGATGCATTATGTTTGGATGCGATCATCCAAAATACGCCAAGATGATAAAAAAAGAAATTCTGAAGCACATGAAAGAAAGGCGGAAGCACAGATGAAAAGAGAAATATTATTTAAGGCAAAGCATATCCATGCGCTACCGGAAAATGAATGGATGGAGGGCAAATGGGTAGAGGGATTTCTTTCTGGTGAAGATTACATAAACGATGGGACTTATGAATACATGATTGATCCAGATACAATCTGTCAATACACCGGACTTACAGACAAGAAGGGAAGGAAGATATGGGAGAACGACATTATTAAATACCATTATGGTGATTATTATGCTCCTGTAAAATTTGGCGAATATCAGAGTTGCTTTGACAGTACAACGACTTGCCATGTCGGATTTTATGTAGACTGGGACGAGAAAAAAGATTTTAGAAAAGATCTGGGGTACTGGATAAAAATGGTTGATGCTGAAGTAGTAGGAAATATCCATGACAAGCCAGAACAACAGAAAGATCAAAGAAGCACTATTATTTACAAAGATTTCATGAAGAAAGGTAGAGAATAATGAGTAATGGATGGATTCCGGTAGCAGAAAGACTTCCGGGACACAGAGAATTTATAGAGTCATACGATCCGAGTAATTTCGGTGCAGAGTTCCTTGTTACAATCGCCGGTGCAGATAGAGCGACCACATTGTATTATTCTCTTACCGGCAGATGGTATGATGAGCAAGGGAATCCGTATAAGGTCATAGCATGGCAGAAGATTCCGGAAACATATAAGGGGTGATGAAACATTGTATAAAAACCAGGAAGGATATCGTGATCCGACAGCAGGCAAAGCTATTAAGGATGCAAGCCGTATTCCACATCACGTAAAGGAAGCACATAAAGCATTAAAGGATATAGCAAGCCTGCTTGGATTCGAGATCTTAGTATTAAGAGACAGGAAGACAGGGAGGGTATACCGATGGAAACAGTGAAAGAAGAGAACGAGAAGAAAAAGGAATACCTGAAACAGTACGGCAAAGCATTACGCCAGGAGAAGCGGATCGAGGAAGAGCTAGAACGCTTAAAACTGGATAGGATGCTTCCGGGAGCACTGGCAGCAGATGGGCTGCCAAAAAGCAGCAGCCTTCCCGATCTGTCGGATTATATGGCGAAGATTGATGAACTGGAAAGAAAACTGATCAGGCAGAGGAGAAAGAAAGTCCAGATTCGCACAGAAATCAGAGAGAGGATTGAAGAATTGGATAATGAGAAAGAAAAAGATGTGCTGACGAAACGATACATAGATTGTGAGGGATGGAACAGGATCTGTGATGAAACGGGATATGGATGGACACAGGTGCACAGAAATCATTCAGAAGCTTTAAAAAAATTCAAAATGGTATAGAATGGTACACTCGGTCTGCGGTATAGTGTATTCAGGTAAAGAGATGAACAGGGCAGCAGTCGAAAGATTGTTGCCTTTTTCTTTGCCATGAATTCCGGAAAGAGGTTTGGCGGTTTACTCTGGAAAGAATTTATCCATACGTCAGTACATTTGTTTGTTGCGATTATTACTTTTTTGAACTCCTTATTACAGATACAGAAACCGCCAAAATAAAAATATGACAGACAAAGAAGCAAAAGCATTTTACAACTCATCTGCATGGAAACATAAGAGAATGCAGATATTAGATCGAGATCATTACGAGTGTCAGGATTGCCGCAAGAGAATAAAAGACGCAGCTGCATCTGGCACACAGCTGATTGGAAGAGACAGAAAGATATGGAGAGCTGAAGAGGTACATCATATCCAGGAACTAAAGGAACATCCGGAACTTGGACTTGATGATGATAACCTGGTAAGTCTATGTACGCAGTGTCACAACCTGAGACATGGCAGAGCACCGAAGAGGTTTGCGAGAAAGAAGAAGCTTCCGAGCGAAGAGAGATGGTAGTACCCCCCGGTCAATTCTCTGCGATTTTTGCTGAATGAAGAACGGGGATGTAGCCATGACTCTGGAGAAAAATGAAAATCTCGCGTGAAAAGGGTAAGGGTATCAGATTTTTAAATTTACTTTAAGAAGAAATTTTTTGGCACGGGCATAAAAACCCGTGTTTTTTAGCAAAAAAAGTTACGAAAAAGGCATGATTTGAGCGAAAAGAGGTGAGCAAATTGACACAAAAAGACGTAAAAATGTCGCTGGTCAGACAGTTGGAACTACGTGGAATGAGTGCAGAATTCTACATGGATCTAGTGAATGATTATATATATTACTGGTCGTTGAAAAAGAAACTCATAGCAGATATTAGGAAAAAAGGGTTGAGATACGAGACCGTGAACGGGAATGGAATGACGGTGGAAAAAGCGAATGAAAGCGTTGTCAATTTGCAGAAAACTACGGCTACTATGTTGAAGATCCTGGCAGATCTGAAGTTAAAAGAGCCGGTACCAGAGCCGGAGAATCCTACAGATGGTTATCTGTAAAGAGATTGATTATTATCTCAAATATGCCGAAGAACATCCGAACTGGATAAATAAAAAAAGAAAATTACTCTTTGAAAACATCGTAAAGCCGTTGATGAAGCGGGACGATGTTTTTTTTGATGAAAAAACATATAGGAATTGTATTAAGTATTGTGAAAGCAATTATTACAAATTATTTCCGTTTCAAAAGTTCATTTATGCATTTGCATTTATGTACAAAGATGACATTCCGGTTTTCCCCACGTTTTTCATAAAAGAGGGACGTGGAAATGGAAAAGATGGTTTCATCATACCGCTGGTGAATTTTTTTCAGACTCCACTATACGGAGTAATGAATTATCACGTAGAAATCGTAGCGAATTCGGAAGACCAGGTAAAAGATACGTTCAAAGTAGCGTATGACATGCTGCATGATAATCCTAAGTTTAAAGGCAAGTTCTCGGTCACAAAGGAGCTGATCTCAAACCTTGTAACCGGTGCAGAAATGAAATATAACACATCCAATGCAAAAACAAAGGATGGAAAAAGAACCGGTTGCCTGGTGCTCAATGAGATACACGCATATGAAAATTATGATCAGATCAATGTATTTGAATCATCATTCGGTAAAGTTAAGCATTCACGGGAATTCATAATCACGACAGACGGATATGTCAGAGACGGTCCACTGGATGAAATATCCGCAATGTGTATGGAAATTCTTGAAACGGGAGAAAACCCACTGGGGTATTTTCCGTTTATCTGTGAGATTGATGATCTAAAAGAGGCAGACGATCCGGATGCATGGCATAAAGCAAATCCATCACTGGAATTTCTGCCAATTCTGGCAAACCGCATTATGCATGATTACCTGGAACAAAAAAAAATTCCATCTAAGCGAGCGGAGTTCCTGACAAAGAGAATGAACCTTCCGGCAAGAAGAGAGGAAGAAACGGTAACGACATGGCAAAATGTCCTGAGAGCATGTTATGAAGGTGAGACGATGAAAGAACTGGAACGAAAGATTCCACGGATAACATTGGACACGCGAGGACATGCAGCAGTGATCGGCATTGACTATGCGGATGTGCGAGACTTCGCATCAGCTGGCGTTCTGACCAAGACAGATGATGGAGAGTGGATATGGAGACAACATACATGGATCTGTGCCGACTCTCCGTTTATTGATTCCATTAAATTTCCGTTGCGAAATGCTGGACAAGCAGAATTTGAAGATTTTGAAGTTGTTCCTGGACCAGTAATTGATGTGAATCTGATTGTTGACTGGTGTATGGAACAGATGCGAATTTTTGATATAAAGAAAATCGCAATGGACACATACAGATACACATTATTCAAGCAAGCCTTTGAAGAAAGAGGAATTTCTATTGAAAACAAGAAGAATCCTCACGGAATCGTGAGACTGATCAGAAAGATTTCTTCAGCTACAGGAATTATTGCTCCGTTTATCCAGTCAATGTTTTCACAAGGGATGATCAACTTCGGACCGTCGGCAATTATGCGATGGTACACAAATAATACAAGTGTGACTGAGGACAAATTCGGTAATAAAAGCTTTGGTAAAATCGAACCGAAGTTAAGAAAAAATGATGGATTTATGGCTTTTGATGTAGCTATGTTCTGCAAGGACGAGCTGGAAGTCCAGATTATATACGTTTAGGAGAAAAGATATGTTTAATTTTTTTATTCAGAATCGGAATAAGGAAATGCAGTCTTTGGCGGAAATCATTGCAGTGGATATGGCTAAACTGAACCTATCAAGGCTTGCCATTGAAAAAGCCATGCTGATGATCGCAAAGGCGATTGCAAAATCTGACATTCTGATTCAGACGGAAAGTAAAGATAAAAGAAGACAGGAATATCGGTTAAACATACAGCCGAATGACCATGAATGTGGAACAGCGTTCTGGACGGAAGTGGTTAAGCAGCTGCTGACGGAACAGGAAGTTTTGATCATTCCGCTTGATGGAAAATACTACCGAGCATCCGCCTGGGAGTCCACTACAAATGTGCTGACGGAAAGAACATACTCGCATATCACGCTTACTTGTGGCGGATACGATTATGCTCTTTTAAAATCATTCAGGACATCAGAAGTCATACAATTAAAGTATGACAATGCAAAAATCAAGCTGTATCTGCAGAATGTAGTCAGTCAATATGATAAGACACTAGATTCCATCAATGCAATGATGCGTATGTCGGCACAGCCACGATATAAGCTGAAGCTTGGCACCAGTACGCTGTCATTCCGGGAAAAGCAAGCGGACGGAACAGATAAAGTAATGACAAAGGATCAGTATGTTGCGAAAATCAAAAATTTACTGGAAGCCGATGAACTTAGCGTTCTGACAGAATCAGATAATGTATCCGTGGATCAGATGCAGATCAACACTTCCGTCAAAGCCGAGGAACTGTCGAAGATGGCTCAGCAAATCAACAATGAGGTAGCGAATGCATTTGATATTCCTGAAGCTGTATTTAATGGAAATATCACGGAACAATCCGATGCCACCAATGAATTTATTACTTATGCAGTCGGACCGATTGCTGAAGTTATCAACGATACTCTGACTGCTTACATTGTCGGAGAAACCGATTTTTGTAGCAAAAACGAGAAAGTCTTGGTATGGCTTGCGAGATTTAAGCATGTTGACATTGTTGATAGTGCAGTCAATCTTGATAAGCTCCGTGGAATCGGATTCAACCTTGACGAGCTTCGCGAAATGGTCGGCTATCCATTACTAAATACAGATTTCAGTCAGGAAAGAGCACTGACGAAAAACTATGGAGAGGAGGGCAGTACGAATGAAACCTAGCAACCATACATAGTCGGAGGTGATCCAACCTATCTCGGAGCTGTCCGTTAAACAGTAAACTTAAAAGAAAGGAAAGAGAACATGGACGCAAAAAAGTACTATTCTTTGGAATCTAAGAATGATGTGGCAGACCTCTACATTTTTGGGGATATCACATCATGGCCGTGGTTAGAAAGTGACGTGTCAGCAAGCGGAATTGTGAACGAACTACAGTCCTTGGATGTAAAGGAAATTAATGTGCATATCAACAGCTATGGCGGTGAAGTCGCAGAAGGATTGGCGATTTACAATACGCTCAAGAATAGTGATATGAAAGTCACTACAATCTGTGATGGATTCGCTTGTTCCGCAGCATCAGTCATTTTTATGGCAGGTGACGAAAGAATCATCAATGAAGCGTCACTGCTCATGATCCACAATGCATGGACATATGCGAATGGAAATGCTACAGAGCTTAGAAAGGCAGCAGAAGACCTTGATAAGATTACACAGGCTTCCGTCAATGCTTATGTAAGTCGAGCAGTGATTTCAGAAGATGAGATTAAAAATCTCATGGACAATGAAACGTGGATCACAGCTCAGGAAGCTGTAGAATATGGATTTGCTACAAAAACCGAAAAGTCCGATGATGGCGGAATTAAACAATCAGCATTTGCAAATATTCGCAGTGCCATTCTCAAAAAACCGGAAAATGTAAAGCCGGTAGAAATTGCAATGCAGTTGGATGATGAAGCAATCGCAGAGGTCATCGCGGAAAGAGTAGTGAATCTTTTACAGAAGAAAGAAGTTCCGGCAGAGCCAAAGGAACCAGCAAATAGCAGCACTGGATGGAGTGCATTTTTTGAGTAGAAAGGAAAAGATAAAATGAAGATTGAAAATTTATCACAGGAATTAAAAGAAAAAGTTAAGCAGCTGTTAGAGAGCGCTCCGGCGGATCAGAAAGCAGATGCAATTATGCAGTCGATCGAAATGATCGAGGAAGCAGCACATGCAGATCTGATCAATCAGGTGGTGGCAGAGGCAGAAAGAGCGAGCCATGACGCTGAATTTAAGAAACAGCTTGGACTCCGCAATCTCTCACAGGAAGAAAAGAAATTTTATGAGGGATTCAAGGATATTAAGCAGTCTGTAACAGCAAATCAGATTGATATCATCCCGACAGAAATTATCGATCGCACACTCGATGATGTAAGAAAAGCATCTCCAATTTTAAAACTGGTAAACATGGCACCGGCAAATGTAAAGAAATGGATTGTAGCATCACATTCAGGTGCAGCAGTATGGGGAGATCTTACAGATGAAATCAAGGGCGAATTATCAGGAACTATTTCAGCACTAAATATCGAACTCCATATGCTGTCCGCATATCTGGTGATCCCGAAAGCCATCCGTGAACTTTCCATGGAATTTGTAGACCGGTATTTTATGGCAATCCTTTCAGAAGCAATGCAGGATGGTCTTGTAAAAGGTTATCTGGATGGAGATGGAAAGACTGGGCCGATCGGTATTTTCCGTCAGATCGGAACCACAAATGACGATGGAACAAATAAAGCGAAGACCGTTTTAAATAACATCACCAAATTCAGCCCGAAAGGACTTGCAAATGTAAGAAAAACCCTTACAAATAACGGAAAACGTGTTGTTACCAAACTGTATCTGATTTGTAACCCGGCAGATGAAGCGGAATATGTAGATCCGTGCATGTTTGGAGAAGCACTTACTGGTGGATATGTCAATAAAACATTCATTGATATTGAAAAGATCCCGGATGCTAACTGCCCGCAGGGTAAAGCAGCATTTACCATTGATGGATATTACACAATGGGTGCGACGGGTGTGAGAGTAACAGAATATGATCAGACAAAAGCGATGGAAAATGCGGATCTGATCATTGCGAACTGCTTTGCGAATGGACGAGCTGTTGATGATAATGTTGCAGTTATCTTCGACGTCACAAAACTTGAAGAGTATGTAATTAACGTACATCAGACATCTACTGCATCCGTTTAGTAAGAGTGAGGGCAGAGTATGAACGAAAATGAACTATCCATTCTTGTTGATGAGATGAGAGAAGAGTTCCAGATTCCTCCATACTACGATGACAGACAGCTGAGAAATCTTGCAAAAGAAGGTGAACATGCAGTCGGGAGATTGAATCCTGGCTGCGGAATCACCAAAGATTTGACGTATCGAATGCTAATGAAGAATTATATGTATTATTCTTATCACCACCGAGTAAGTGAGTTTTTTGAGAATTATGCAAGTGTGATCCTGACTTGGCAGATGGAGACGGAGGTGGACGTAAATGGCACTGCCTGAATACACTGACGGAGTATTTGAACTGTATCGCATCGAAAATGATGAGTCGGAAGATTATCCGGAAGAAAAGCTCCGTGATACCGGAATGCGCTTTTGGTATCGTGAGCTTGCGGTATATGACACCACCAGAGCAAAGCTATCCGCTGACAGCATCGAAGTGACGCTAAAACTCGCTATTCCACAGTATAAGCAGATTAACAGTAAATGTGTCTGTATTATTGGCGGAGAACAACACGAGATCTACAATGTGGCGCACATCACTACGAAAGATGGATTTAGAGAGTCGGAACTGACTTTAAAAACACCAGCGCATGATCGTGAGGTGATCGCATGACACAAAAAGAATTAAGTAAGCTCTTACATGACATCGACTGTCCGGTTAATGAGGGAGTCAGTAGTCTCAAAAATGAAAAGATATTTCCGAGAATTGATTACTGGGAGATTATGTGGGAAGACACAATGGCATCCGGTGACGATTATGAGAATGAGATTACATGGCAGATTAGTTTTTATGCTAGAAAGCCACGCAATCCGAAACTGATTGCATTGAAAAACCGTCTGAATGAGCTTGGCTACCATCCGACCATTGCTCACGAATACGTGACAGAAGACCGTGTATGGCATTCTTACTTCTCAATTACAACTGATGGAGTGATTGGATGAGCAGCGGGATAACCTTTGACAGTGGAGGGTTTGAAGACTTCGAGGAACTGTTGAAACAGTATTCCGAGAACGTAAGACCGGACAAAGCACTTGACGCAGTGGAAGAGGGGGCAAAGGAGTTTGTGAATGACCTTCTGAGACTCCCAAAACCACGAAGTCAGATCACCAAAGCGGGGTACACGCATATCGTGAGTACATTCGCACTGGAAAGAACTGACAGCGGAATTAAGGTTGGATGGGGCAAGTATTACGGTCCAATGCTTGAGCATGGAACCAGGAAGATGGCAGCAAGGGCACACTTGAAGCCACTCTTTGAAAGAAACAAGGAAAAATACTACAAGAAGATGACAGAGAGCATCTTCGGTTAGGAGGTTAACTAATGCCTATTAATACAAAAAAACCGGCTATGAAACAGACAGTCGGTGCACAGTATATGTGTTTTGCTGATGCAACAGAGGGCAAAGAGTACGATGGCACTTACGAGGCTGATGTTGAGAAGACAGAAGTCGTTAAGAGCGTAAAGGTAACTGAGAACTCTGAGACAAGTGATGTGTATGCATCCGGAAAAATCTATGATTCAGATTCACCGATGTCCAGTATTGACATCGAGGTATCTGTGATTGCATTCCCGGACGATACAATATCCAAAATGCGCGGAGAGACAAAAGGAACAGGCGGACTTATCCTCGCTGGCGGAAAGAGCGAAAGACCAATCTTTGCTTATGGAAAGGTTGTAAAACTGAAAAACGGAAAATCTCGTTATGAGTGGTTTCCAAAATGCAAGCTTGTTGAGAACTCCGATGATATTGCAACATCTGAGGAAAAAGCAAGTGAGCAGACAGACACGATTAAGATCAGGGCATATCCGTTTGATGCAGAAGGAAACATCGTGAGCAAGGTCACAGAGTCCACGGCACCGGCAGGACTTACAGAAGAGAAGTTCTTTGCGAAGCCGATTCTGACGGATGCAGACCTTACTACAGCGGTAGGAGCGTGATTAAATGAAATCCAAGCTGATTGAATTAACAGATGGATCCAAACTGGAAGTAAAGGTTAATTTCTATACTCTTTACCTTGTGAAGATGAACGGAATTGACAAGAAGATTGATGGAAAAAGTGAACTGACCGATGATGAAAATATGGAACTTGCAGGCAAGCTGATCTACATTATCCTCAGATCAAATGGCTTAAAGGTTGACGAAGAGGAAGCCATGATGCTTACTCCAATGGATGCATCAAGTATTCAGGACATTTTCGATGAGTTCGAGAAGAGACTCAATGAATATAAAAAAAAAGAACAGGCGAAGAAGTCGAATGCTCCGAGGAAGAGATAAATATCAACTGGGCGGAGTATATGGTTGCTGCGCGTAAGATGGGAATGAGCGAAGAAGAATTTTGGAACTCTGATCCCATCTTTTTTAACGAATGCCTGGAAGTATTTATGGAAGTAGAAAAAGCAAAGGGAGGTGCTTTGATTGGCTAATAGTGATTTAAAGACCGTAGGGCTATCGTTTAAAGCTGACGGTACGGTTGACTTCCGGAAGTCATTGACCGATGTTAATAATGCAGTCAACGAGAACAGATCAGCTTTTAAGCTTGCAAAATCTGAATGGGATAGTAGTACATCGTCTGCGGAAAAGCTGAGAGCGACACAGGAATATCTGCAGAATCAGACAGAAACATATACGCAGAAAGTCGATAGATTGACGGAGATCCTGAAAGCACAGGAAAGTGCGGAAGTAAGAGACGAAGCAGCTATCTCGAAGACAAGGCAGCAGTTGGATAATGCCAAAGCATCTCTAAACAATTATAAAAGTGGTCTTGAAGATGTGAACGAAAAGCTGAAAAGTGGAGTTGCCACATTGGAAGATTACTCAAAAAAAGTAAAAGACTTTAGTGACAGCACTGGAAAGATTGGGAACTCTTTGACGAAGAATGTCACTGCACCGATTACTGCAGCTGGTGCCGGAGTCATGGCAGCATGGGCACAAGTTGATGAGGGAATGGATATCATTGTCCAAAAGACCGGTGCCACGGGTGATGCACTGGAAGAAATGCAGAACTCTGCAAGGAATATTGCAAAGACGATTCCGACTGACTTTGAGGCAGCCGGAACTGCAGTCGGAGAAGTAAATACACGATTCCATTTGACCGGCGAAGAGTTGGAAGACTTGTCTGCGAAGTTTATCAAATTTGCCGAGCTGAACGGAACAGATGTCAACTCATCCATCGACAGCACGCAAAAGGTTATTGAAGCGTTTAATTTGAGCGCAGAAGATGCAGGAGCACTCCTCGACACAATGAATAAGGTTGGACAGGATACAGGAATCTCAATGGATACACTGGCATCATCTATGGTGTCGAATGCTGCAGCGCTGAAAGAATTGGGAATGTCCGCTGCCGATGCTGCTACATTTTTAGGACAATGCGAGACATCTGGAGTTGATACAAGCGCAGTAATGGCCGGACTCAAAAAAGCATTGGTCAATGCATCGAAAGAGGGCAAAAGCATGAAAAATGCGCTGTCAGAACTTCAAGACACGATGGTTAACGCAGGAAGTTCTTCCGAAGCTTACAACGCTGCGGTTGAGCTGTTCGGTGCGAAAGCTGGTCCTGCACTAGCAGAGTTTTGTCAAAGCGGAAAACTGAATTTTGACGAACTCGGCGCATCTCTTAATGATAATCTGGGAAGCGTAAATGACACCTTTGAAGCTACACTGGATCCAGCTGATCAGTTTAAATTGACACTGAATCAGCTGAAAGATGCTGGATTTGATGTCGGAAATGCACTGGGACCGGTGCTTGCTGAATGTTTACAGATGGTCACTCCGATTCTGAAAGATATTATTGCTTCGTGGAACTCTTTGTCTCCAGGAACACAGGAGATGATCTTGAAGTGCTTATTATTGGCGGCTGCACTCGGACCGGTATTTAGCATTATAAGCAAAGTATCTGGTGGAATCTCTGGCGTGATCGATGTCGGAACGAAAGTTGCTCCGGTTATTGCCAAGGCAAAAACAGGATTCGCAGCATTTAACGCTGTTCTTGCAGCTAATCCGATTATCATAGTCATAGCAGCAGTTGTTGCGCTTATTGCAATTTTTGTCACTCTCTACAACAAATGCGAATGGTTTCGTGATGGCGTAAATGCTGTCTTTGGCGGAATCCCTGATTTTATTAAGGGAGTTGTTGACAAAATTAAGGGATTCATGAGTTTTGAATGGAAACTTCCGAAAATCAAGCTTCCACACTTCAAGGCAAGCGGATCATGGTCGCTTGTTCCGCCGAAATTTCCGAAATTCTCCGTAGATTGGTATGCGAACGGTGGTATCTTGAACAGTCCGACAATTTTCGGAATGAACGGAGACAGAATGATGGGCGGTGGCGAAGCCGGAGCGGAGGCAGTTCTTCCAATCGACTTACTAAAGACTTATATCCGTGATGAGATGCAGTCCAATAATACTGTACTTGCTCAGTTGATTGCTGAAGCTTTGTCGGAATTGACATTTGTCATTGAGAATAACATTTCACTCGGAGACAAAAAGCTTGCTGATGTACTAGTAGATGCCATCATCAAAAAGCTGTCCTCTAGCGTTAAATGGAAGAAAGGAGCTGTCGGAGTATGATGGACGTAGAATACAATGGAATTCTTGCATCAAGCTTAGGAATCTATGCGAAAAATATTCCTGACATTCCGGCAGCTGTCCGAAAAGAAAAGACAGTGGATATTCCTGGCATGGACGGAACGCTGATTCTGTTGGAGGGAGGTTATGAATCCACAGAAATCAAAGTGGATTTTAACTTTATTGGAGATTCTGACCGATGGGATGAACGTTTCGGACTTGCAAAAAAATGGCTGTCAAAAAGAGGTGGATTGCTCCGGTTTGGCTGTGATCCGGAGCATTACTACAAGATTTTGAAAGTTGAAGTGGACGATGGGAAGCGTACTACGGAAAGAGTTGGTAATTTTACAGCTACTTTCCTAACCAAAGATGGACTTAGGTATCTCGAAAGCGGACTCGGAGAAATGCCTGCGAGTGATGTGGTAGACAATCCTTATGAGATTGCCTATCCAATCTATAAGATTACTGGCGAGGGCGAATGCACTCTTGTCGTCAATGATGGAAAAATGGTGGCAAATATAGGGCAAAACCTAACCATTGACACAGGACGGAAGCTTGCATACAGAGAAGACGGAACACTTAGTAATACGTCTGTGACTGGTGATTACGATAACCTCATTTTGATTGAGGGGAGAAATAAAATCGAAATTACGGACGGATTTGAACTGAAAGTAATTCCGAATTGGAGGCGTTTATAGTGATTCAGATTTATAGTGCCGAAAATAAAGATTATGATCACAATGGAGATATGACACTTCTTCCGGAAGAATGTTCTGTTCATGTGGTACTGAATGGCGAATGGACAGCCACATTAGAGCATCCGATTGATGATGAGGGCAGATGGAAATATATCAATGACAATGCAGTCGTTAAGATGCCATCATTCAATGGCGAACAGTTGTTCCGTATTAAAAATAAAGAAAAAAGAGATTCAGGAGTGAGTGCAGAGCTTACTCCTATCTTTTTGGATGCAAAAGAGGATTGCTTTTTATTGGACGTAAGACCAACCGAGAAGAATGGACAAGATGCATTGGACATCATGACCGCTCCGAACAAGATGTATTCAGCAAAGTCGGATATCAAAAAGTTATCTACAGCGTATTATCAGACAAAAAATCTGATTGAAGCCATCAATGGAAATGATGAGAACTCATTTATCAATAGATGGGGTGGCGAAATCCTCTACAATAACTATCAGATCACGATAGATGATCATGTCGGTGGTGATTATGGAGTGCAAGTCCTCTACGGCAAGAATATCGTCAAGGACGGATTTTCCGAAACGATCGACATGACGGAAGTTGCTACGAGAATCATTCCGAAGTCATACAACGGATATATGATTGCCGGAGACGCACCTTGGATAGATTCGCCACTGATTGAAAAATATCCAACAGTGCATTACAAAGTCATGTCTTTTGAGGATGTGAAAATGCGTGCAGATGCCTCAGAGGACGATGAGACAAACGGAACAATCATTTGCGATACGCAGGAACAGCTCGAAGGAGCGCTCAAAAAGAAATGTGAAGAACAGTATGCTGCAGGTGTCGACAAGCCGAAGATTACGATCAAAGCAGACATGGAGCTTCTGCAGAACACGGAACTGTACGAGGACGTGAAAGAGTTGGAAGCTGTATCACTTGGAGATACCGTCCACTGTAAACACTCTAAGCTCAGAATCGTATCTGATGCAAGAGTCATCGAATTGGAATGGGATGCTGTAAGGAATAAGCTTATTTCGGTCACCCTGGGAAAATTCCAGTACAATTTTTTAAATAACGTATCGTCCATCATGAATAGAGTTGAACAGGCTATCCGCTCAGATGGTAGTCTTATTGGACAGCAAGTGCAAGGTACGATCAATGGAGTTAAGGCGCAGCTTAGAGCACAGTCATCCATTGCAAAAAAGCAGACGGTCCGTGCGGTATTGTTTGAGGATTTGGATCCTGACTCCCCAACATTTGGAGCAATGTGCTTAGGCACGCTCGGATTTGAGATTGCATCAGAGCGTACGGCTGATGGGAGAGATTGGAAGTGGAGCACATTCGGAACAGGACAAGGATTCTTTGCAGATTTTATTGTGGCCGGAACAATGCTTGCTGATCGTATCAAAGGCGGAACGTTGGAATTAGGCGGTGCCGGAAATGGTAATGGAGTTGCGAAAGTACTTAACGCTGACGGAAATGAGATTGTGCGATTAGACAAGGATGGTGTGTACGCAAAAGGCAAATATGTCTGTGCTAACACGGATGGGAGTCAGACGGCTACCCTTTCAAATGGAAAATTAACATTCAAGACCGAATCTTACGAGGTTGTCATCCGTGCTGGTGCGATCGGTGGATTGACAGGACTTATGATCTATCCAGAGCAAGGTGCTGTTAGAACAAAATTCCTCTCTATTGGAGATAAATTATCTGCAAGGTTTGACAATATATCGCTTCTGGCTTCGGGAAAAACAACCATCGGTGGAGCATCTCTTGAGGTGCAACGTGACGGAAAAGGATATTCCGGTAAGACCGGAAAAGCTGTCTTTTCTGACGGAACTTACCTCGAATACGTCAATGGATTTTTGGTTGGTGGAAATACGAAAGAAGGTGGCTTTTAATGGCTTGGACCATCGGAAATTACGCTCTATCACAAGAGCAGATGAATGCAAATGCGTTGGAAGTGTATAAATATCTCTCAGCAAGAGGATGGTCGCTAAATGCAATTGCTGGATTGCTTGGCAATATGCAGAGTGAGTCCTATGTCAATCCTGGAGTGTGGCAGAGTTTACAAGCGAACAACTATTCGGGTGGGTTTGGTCTTGTGCAGTGGACTCCTGCCACGAATTATACGGACTGGGCGCGCCAGAACGGATATGATATTGCAGATCCGAACGGTCAGCTGTATTGGATTGACGCCTTGTCGGAGACGACAGGACAGTGGATTCCAACAAGCGCTTACAATATGTCGTGGAGCGCATTTAAAAAGTCAGGATACTCGCCGGAAGACCTCGCCAGTGCATTCCTCAAAAATTTTGAACGCGCCGGAGTAGAGGTTGAGTCCAACAGACGGTCACAGGCTCGGAGTTATTTTAATTTACTCGGTCAGTACGGTAAAAATGCCAAAGCTGTAGAGTCTGCAGTTCAATGGGCGATTGGAATTGCAAATGATAATAGTCACGGATACGATCAAGGGAGTCGCTGGGGTCCAGACTATGACTGCTCCTCATTACTGATCACTGCCTATCAGCAAGCCGGAATCAAGGTTAAGGATGCCGGTGCGACATATACCGGAAATATGTACTCTGCATTTTTAGCGTGTGGATTTGAGGATGTGACAGGATTTGTCAATCTGTCAAATGGTAGCGGAATAAAGCGAGGAGATATCTTACTAAACACAGCAAGCCACACTGCTATGTCGATCGGAAATGGTCAAGTAGTACAGGCGAGCCAGAATGAGCTTGGCGGTGCTACGGGAGGTCAGAGTGGTGACCAAACAGGACGAGAAATATGGTGCACGAATTATTATAATTTCCCGTGGAATTATGTCCTGAGATTGTCGCACAGTGAATCAGGCGGAGCATCAGCGTATATCGTCAAATGGATTCCAGGGTAGAAAGGATAAACTATGAATACAATTAAAAGGGATGTGTATGTGTTAAAAAATACCATCAAAATTCCGATTGAAATCACGCAAGGCACTGACATGATCGGAATCGAATTTACGGTCAGGGATTTTACGATTCCGGCAACGGCAGCAGTTGTGGCTTATGCAAATCACAAAAGCATGAGCAGACCTAATTCCGCTCTGTGCGAACTGGCTGATAATGTGATTGCGTTTTCCCCGAGTTCAGGTTTTTTTGCTGTTGGAATGAATGAGTTGCAGATCAGGATCATTAATGAAGACAAGACACTGGTATCTTTTGCGGAAAAAGTAAAATGCTCTGGATCTGCTGGATTTCCAGACGATGAGGAAGAAGGCAAACAGACTCTTGTCGAGCAGGCGGTCACGGCGGTAAGCAAAGAATCTGGCGAAAGAAAAACCGCTGATGAGAATGAAAAAGCACAGCGTATTGCAGGCGATCAAGAAGAAAGAGATGCAAGGATTGAAGCAATCAATCTCGAAAAGAGTGAAAGAGATAAAGCGATTGAAGCAGAGAAAAACGCAAGAATCAAGGCAGACGATGAAATCAAAGCGAATCGCGCAAAAAATCTCGATGCGGTAAAAACCACTACAAAAGAGGGTACATTTGTTGATGCCTTGGCGGTTAAAGAATTGAGCGAAAAGATGGACGGTATAGACGTAAAGACGGAGAATCTTGGAAAGAAGATTGCTATATTTGTAGACTCAGTTGTAAAAGGTTCAGTTAGCTTTAACACATCGGACTACTTAAAAGATGGAGTCAAATACGCTTTTACCGTAACCGTGTCCTCGGCTGTTAACGATACATCTTGTGCGCAGGAAATAAGCTGCAAGCTTAATAATACGCTGATTGGCCAGAATGGTAATTACTGTAAATTATCATCTACATTTTGCGGACGATGCTCAAAAGGAGACACAATCCTTGTTACGTCATACAAAAATGGCGGGGAGTGGAGCATGTTTAACACGAGACTGATTTTTGTTCCGGTAGATTAGGAGGTGATGGAAAATGGCGGAAATCAATTATATCGAAATTAATGCGGAAAATCGCAGTATTACGATTCCACAAAGCGAAAAACTACTTGGAGTCGAAAATGACAGCAAGGCAATCCGAAAGTACTTCCGATGTCCGAAAATTGTCGGAGATGGAATTGACCTCACAAAATCCGATGTGCATATCAACATCCAGAATGCATCAAATAAGGTATCCGGAAAAGACAGATACAATGCCGAGAATTTAAAGGTGTCTGGCGAAAATGTAACTTTTGAGTGGAGTCCTCTGCGGAAAGCTACATCACACAAAGGCACTGTCAGATTTAGCGTGTGCGTGACTGAAGAAGGTACAGACAGAGAATGGAATACCACGATCGCGACCTTGAACGTGTTAGAAGGCGAAGAACTTTTTACAGAAAAAGAGCGTGAAGAAAGAGGCTCTGACTTTGCCGGAATCCTTACTGCGGACGCAACCGCGGATGCAGACAGCATTGAACTCGGAAAGAGCGCCTATGTGAATGGAAAGAAAATTGAAGGGACGTTGACGAGCAAAAATGAAATTAAAGCAGTTACAAAAAAACGGAACTATCATCCACACCAATAATCATTCCGAACTATGGTCAGAGTACAATGCCGGTGCTTAAGCATACAATTGAAGTCTCTCTTGCAGACACGAGTAAACCGGTACTGTTAAAAGGAGACATTAAAAAAACGGTTGTGTACAACGAGGCAGGCAGTATTTATGGAGATGCAAAAGCGTCAGATGTAAGAGTCGGAAAAACATTTACGTCAAGCAATGGCGTGAAAATTACCGGAACGCTGGTAACTAGCGAGGTCAAGTACGGAACAATAACCGGAAAAGGAATGAATGGCCAAGCGATTGAAACTGGACTTAGCAATGTGTCGAGATTCATAATGGCGAGAAAATTTCCGAGCAGTAATGCTAAACACGGAATCTTATCGTTGGTGTATAAGGACGGAAAATTAAGCGGAATAGCTGGATTTATCGGAGTTGGCTACAACCAGGTGGATAACCACAGTATCGGTACAGTTGCAATAAATAAAGGAACCATAACTTACACGCCAAAAGCTGATGAAGATATGTCCGCGCTCACAGAGGGCGATACCTACGACTGGATTGCGATTGGAGAATAAAAGAATAGGAGAATCAACATGAAAAGAAAAAGAAGAAAATTAGCAGCTATCATCTGCGCACTCACACTGGCTCTTTCCAGTGCCGTACCGGTGTCGGCTTGTACGCCACCACTTAAACCACCGTCTGTCGAAATCCCAGATATTACTTTTCAGCCAGATGATGCTCTGAAAGAAGCTATCAGCAATGCTGCGAAAAACTGGATTGAGAAATGCATCCTCGCTACTCCGACAGTGGAGTATGCATCGTATTACAAGAGTGCATCAAGGTATTTTAATTATGCTTATGTGGCAGTCAAGTGGTCAGAAGTTGAAAATGCAACATCTTACAAAGTGCGTATCACAAAAGCTGACGGAACATGGAAAGAATACGATACGACCTATACAGCATTTTATTCTACCAATTACACTGATGATTTTATCGCAGATGGTATGGACGGAGCCACAGTAAGAGTTAAAGTTTATGGCGATAACGATACATTTGGCTGTTGGTCAGATGATACTAATATTGTGAAATTTGGATATTAGGAGGAGATAGCATGATTAAAGTACTAGACGTAGAAAGACGATTGCCAGACGGATCCATAAGAGTCCACTTGATTGCAGATTCAACTTCGGACACGCTCCCAACGAATTGCGAACAGGTAACTGGGCTTGGCGGAGATTATCCGATTGGCATCGGATCAAGCTGCATTACGGCGAGCTTGGATATAGCACTTGTTGGAGCAAATGGGAAATGGGGTGAATGGCAGTAATGAACGACTTTTTAACACAGGCGATTGCGATGAAAGCGCTTAAAAACGGTGGATCCGGCGGAGCGGTAGGAGGAAATGTAGCAAAAGAAAGTACATCACAGGAAATCTTAGAGATGTGCAAGATTATCCGTACAATGGTAACGGATGTACAGAAATTTGACTGGAAGAATTTTTGGGCAAATATGGCAACAGGAGAATTGTTCTCCACAAAATTTTACAATTACGAAAAATCAACAAACCCAGCCGGTGAAAAGCTGAATGCATCCAAAGGACTGGTTGCTGTTCCGTCCACGGATAAGGTTAAGAATCAGGACGATTTTGCTGGAAGAAATGCGTTTAATTTCATCGATTGCAACTTTATCGTGAACGATTCCAGTGAGAAGATTCCGGTCGCAATTAAAGGCGGTAATGGATTCCACAATACCGGAAAGGTTGATGTAGCAATCATGACACCGCCAACTTACTGGGGCAAAGAGGAATTTGACGGATATTACATCATTCATTTTTCTGATACTCCGCATCCGGAAGTTGGTTGCACCATTCCGACTCCGTGGACAGACGAGAACCTTGGCTACGGTATGGTCACAAAGTATTATGCCGGTCTTATCGATGGGATTGCATACAGTTCTTCTGGAAATGCGATTTACAACTTTGTTTCCGCGCAGTTAGCAAATACCGAGCTGAAAAAGAAAGGTGCCGGATATGTCGGTTCCGGTTCAGAACGTACCGCATATCTGCTCTGCATGCTGTGGATTAAATACGCGACAAAGAACAGTCAGAAATTCTTCCGAGGTCATGTTGATACTGGAAGTCATCAGTACAAAGTTGTAGAAGCTGGCGAGAATGTAAATTATGTGGTGATTACAACCACGCAGGCAAGTAACTTTTATGTTGGAGAAACCGTATCAATCGGTGTTCCTGGAACGGACGATAACAAAGACCGTGGACAGACTACTATGAACTCCATTGCAAAAAATGTGAGAATTACAGCAATTGAAGCTATTGCCGATACAGCGAACAGCAAAGTCTATGTTGAAAAGACCGGTATGACAATCACAGAAACGACTTATATTTCATCCATGCCGTTGCATTCAGGCACTACAGATGAAGTGCTCGGCGCTGACGGATATCTTGCAAATGATGGAAAACACGCATTTAAACTCGGCGGTATCGAAGATGGTGTTGGAGCTTACTTTATCTCCATGAATGAGCTTTGGAACAAAACCACGGCTTCTATGGTTGATTACTATATCCGTCCAAAGGGAGTAGCTTGGTCTGGAACAGCTTCGGGATGGACAAAGGTTGCTGCGGCAGATCTGCTCGATTCTAACGATGCATGGATTGGAGACATTAACATCGACCTTTCTACCGGCGTGATTTGGCTGAAAAAGCCGGGAACTGGTGATTCTGTTGGTGTTGGAGACAGAATCTACAAAGGCGGTACTGGAACTGGTTGGAGACAGGCTCTGTTGCGTGGGGATCTGTGGAGCGGCGGTGGCGCCGGTCTCTGTTTCGCGATTCTCTGGAGCGGGGTTTCTTGGACGGGCTGGGTCTACGCCTTCTGCATTTAGTCCCGAAGCCTTTCAGGGGTGAATTTTTCGCAGAAAAAGAGGGGTCTTCCCCTTATATAAGTAGAAGAAGGACTTGTCGCATTGGCGTGGGAATCTGAGGAACGGCGGTAACGCCGGTCTCTGTTACGCGAATCTCAGGAACGAGGTTTCTTGGACGAACTGGAACTACGCCTTCTGAATTTTAAGTGAGCAAAATTATGCACCGCTGGGTGCTTGCGCGACATTTCGCAACAATAAGTTGTACCTCGAAAGAGGTCTAAAATAAGTATTAAGAAAGGGAGCTGACATCACGGCAGTGGTGCTGGCAATCTATACGAATTGGTATAGGTTGGGGCTAGTAGAAAAACCGAAAGTCCCTCGGACGTAAAATGAAAAGATGTTGTAAGAACGTTGATGTCACGAATAGAGAATTGATATCAGAGGCTGTATGGACGTGTCTACAAGACAAAATGACACGTAGCGATACGATTAAGATGTTTTCTGAGTACACTGGACTTCCGCTCAAGATTTTATATGATATCGCAAAGAACCATAAAGGTATGCTTGATGGAATTGTGGAATCCGTAATAGACGGAATCAGACAAGAAATCATCAACCAAAGATATATTGTAAAGCCGATACGGTACGTGGTAAGGAAAGATGATTGCACTGGAAAGCTACGGAATATCGGCATACAAGATGTTAAACAGCAAATCTATGATTATATCGCAGTATACGGTTTGAGAGAGTTGTTCGAGAGAAAACTTGGCTACTATCAATGCGGAGCTGTAAAACGTAAAGGCAATGAGTTCGGAGCGAATGCAATTTACGGATGGCTGAAAGACAAAAATATCCGCTGGGCGTGGCAATCGGATGTTCGGCATTATTACGAAAATATAGATAAGAGTGCCCTGAGAAGGATGCTTAATCGTGACGTGAAGAATGAAAGACTTCTTCATTTGACCTTCTACTTAATCGATACGTTTAAGTACGGGCTTTCCATAGGATCGTATTTGAGCCAATTTCTAGCGAATTATTACCTGAGCAAGGCTTATATCTTTGTAAGCGAACAATGCAAAATAAGGCATAAAAAGGACGGCACAGCAAAGAGAATTGCCCTTGTAAAGCACGTCTTATTTCAAATGGATGATATTGTATTCTTTGGAAGCAGCAAGAAAGATATGGAGATGACCGTCAAAAGATTCGAAAAATATATCAGTGAAAAGCTGAATCTTGAATTAAAAGAATCGGCTCATTATATCGATTTACGAACTGGATATGTTGATATTCTCGGCAGAAAGATATCAAGAAAGAATCTTACGATAAGGTCATCTACATTTTTAAAAGCTCGCAGAACATACAAGAAAGCGTATTATTATGTCTGCCACGGAAAAGAGATCCCGTTGAAACTTGCAAGGACTTGCGTGTCGAGATACGGAGCGATCAAACACACGCACAGCAAGCGATTCCAAAGAAGATACCATGTTCTGAAAGTAAATATCATGGCAAAGCGAACGATCAGCAGACGTGCGAAAAGAGCGAAACCAAAGGACAATAAAATATATTTTAGTAAGGAGTGGCAAAATGGAAGTAATGAGATTTACCGAAAAGCAGAAAAAAGTGACAATTTACGAGATTGATGATGGGGCAAGAGATGTGGTCATCTGCACGAACGAAAGAGAAGTCACAGAAGAGAATCCAAACGACGAAGCAGAAAAAGCAACCATGTATGAGTATGACGGAAATATCTTCCGAACATACCTTGTATCGGCTGATGAAATCAGTGAGAATCCAGAATCATTTCTCACCTATGGCGGAGATGAACAGCCGACCGATGCAATGGTGGAATATGCCAATCAGAAGATTGACGAATACACAGCTCAGCTCATGGAAGAAGGAGTTATCTAAGGAGGTAGAAAGCTATGAGAATCTTGGTTGAAAGTCTGAAAAGACTGTACGAAAACGGAAGAGTGACAAAAGCGCAGCTTCAGAAAAGAGTCGAAAAGAAAACTCTGACGATTGATGAATTCAATTACATCGTTGGAGAGGAAGAAAAAACAGAACCGGAACAGTCCGAAGAATAGCGAGGGCAAGATCATTGGAACATTTTATTTATCAGACTTACGTCACAGCATTGCCGATTGTCTTAACGGCCCTCATGGGATATGTAGTATGGCTTTTAAAAAACCAGAAGAAAGACAGGGACGCAAACAGCAAAGGCACAATGCTTTTGCTTAGAGTCCAGCTGATTGAGTATCACGACAAATACATGAGACTCGGCTCAATCCCCTCATATGCTTACGAGAATTTCTGTGAAATGTATAACGCGTATCACAAACTCGGTGGCAATGGAATGATCACAAAAATGATGCACGAGATCGAAGAATTACACCTAAGAGAAAAAGGAGAATAGAATCATGGAACAGATTATTAACTACGTGAAACCGGAACTTGTTGTTGTCGCAATCGTGTTGTATTTTATCGGAATCGGACTAAAAAAATCTGAAACCGTAGCGGACAAATACATTCCGGCAATCCTTGGAGTTGTTGGAGTTGTAATTTGCGGAATCTATGTTGTTGCAACTTGCGACCTTAAGGGTACACAAAATATCGCAATGGCAATTTTCACAGCGATTGTTCAGGGTATTCTGGTTGCGGGACTTAGCAATTATGTAAACCAGGTATTTAAACAGTTGAATAAAGCTGAGTAGACAGCACAAAGATGGAAAGGAGAGATACTATGGCACATTTATTTATCATCGCTGGTCATGGCGCCGGTGATTGCGGAGCAGTAGGATATGGATATACGGAGGCAGAGCGTGTACGTGCGCTCGCTTCCAAATTATCAACTCTTGGAGGCGGAAACGTTACGATCGCTGACATGAACCGGAACTGGTATGCCGATAATGGTATTATGAGCCTTAATATTCCGAAAGATTGGCAGATTCTGGAATTACACATGGACAGCAATGTTCCGTCTGTAAAAGGTGGTCATGTAATTATTGAGGAGGGCTATAGTCCAGACAAATACGACACGGCACTGGCTAACTTTATCAGTTCATTCTTTCCAGGACGTGCCGAAAAAATCAAACCGAGAGATGACCTTGCAAATCCGTGGAGAGCAGCACAGAGGGGCTACAGCTACAGACTACTGGAAAATGGCTTCATTACTAATTCTGGTGACCTGGGCAAATTCAATGGTCAGATGGATGATCTGGCAAGAGGTATCCTTAATGCATTCGGCATCGCTACGACATCTCCGGCAAAAGAGGATTCTGACGGTAAGGTAACAGCTGGTGGAACATCTCAGGACTCCGTACAGCATTACGGTAAGGTGTCTTACCAGTCGCATATCCGTGACATCGGCTGGGCGTGCTGGCAGTCTGATGGTCGTATGTCAGGAACGACAGGACAGAACCGGAGAATCGAAGCGTTCCGACTTATTCCTGTCGGAGAAACAGACGTAGTAGTGCATATCAAGGATGTAGGCGATAAAGAATACAAGAATATCTCTAAAGACACAATCCTTGGCACTACAGGTCAGAACAAACGTATCGAAGCAATCAAGATTACCGGCAAGGATACGCCATATATTTACAGAGTCCATCAGAAAAACATCGGATGGACAGATTGGACATTCAACGGCAATTGGGCTGGAACAAAAGGAAAGGGACTGCAAATTGAAGCGATCGAGATCATGGTTGCTAAATTCCTTGTCAATCCACACGTCCAGAACAGAGGCTGGTTAGGAGAGAGAGCTTGCGAGAATATCATTGGTATTACAGGACATAACCTTAGATTAGAAGCATTTAAGATTGATCCGCTTAATATGACAATTAAAGCAAAAGCTCACATTCAGGGAATTGGTTGGAAAGATTATGGTCAAATTGACAAAAATACTGTAATCGGAACTGTAGGGGAAAATAAAAGAATTGAATGTTTGTGTTTTGAAGGAGATTTCGAATACAGAGTTCATGTTCAGAATTCCGGTTGGACAGACTGGACGAAAGCTGACGGTGTATCTACACTAGGTACAGTCGGACAGGCATTGCAGATTGAGGCGATTCAGTTTAGATAGTTTCGCAACATCCATTTAAAATATCCTATTATAAATAAGAAAGAAAATACTTCCATCTTGTATGTGCAAACGAACTTGCCCACATGGAAATGATATGTGCCATTGTTTACCAGCTTACCAAGGATTTATCTCCGGAGGAAATTAAGGCTTCTGGTTTTGATAAATATTATGTGGACCACACACTTGCACTTTGGCCGCAGGCAGCCAGTGGAACACCGTGGACAGCAACTTATTTTCAGTCCAAGGGTGACCCAATTACAGATTTACATGAAGATATGGCCGCAGAACAGAAAGCCAGGACGACGTATGATAACATTTTAAGGCTTGTAAAAGACCCGGAAGTATGTGATCCGATTCGTTTTTTAAGAAAGCGGGAAATTGTACATTACCAAAGATTTGGAGAAAGTTTAAGGATCGTTCAGGATAATCTGAACAGTAAGAACTTTTATGCAATCAATCCGGAGTTTGATACGGATTCAAATAATAGTTGTGGCAATTAAAACAGCGCGTATGGAAAAACGTCCCCAATTATGAAAATCCGGTTTGATAAAAAAAGGTGCAACCTCATAGGCTGCACCTTTTTTAAATGCCAGCCTACTAACGTTATTCTGTATATACCATGCTGATATGCGATAATGCATAAGTTCTACCAGTATCTAATAATTAACGAGAGGAATGATCCTGGATATAATCAGCCAGCATCGAAATAAATTCGGATGCGGTCGGTTTGTCAAATACAGGATAACCAAGCAGCGGGCTTAAAATTTTATTGGAATTCTGATTCCAATAACTGTTGATCATTGTACGGATGGCGGCTTCAACACACATGTTGGAAACGCCATACTGCTCACCGACAACGCGGTAAAGATTAGAGGTTACGTTCTTCAGGTAAAATTCCTGATCTTTGAGAACGAGGGCGACTGCTGAAGCAAGATAGTTATAACCAGAGTACGTGGAACGAAGACCGGCTTTTCTTAATACATGCCTGACGTCATACATAAGAACCTCCTTCAAATATTCATACCGACTATCTAACTATAGAATAAAGGAATTCTATAGATATGTAAATAATTTTGTCCATAACGATATATTTCGTGAGATTTCGATATATTGTGTGAAGTGGATAATGGAAAAATCTGCTTTTTTTTGCTATAATCCTTAATTGGATAGAACAGACAGAATCAATTTCAGGAGTGAAATTTATGAAGATACAATATCAGAAAATAGAAAACGGACTTGAAATTCTCAGGATCTGGCAGGATTCAGGAATCATAAAAGTACCGGAGCAGATAGAGGGAATCCCTGTCATCCGCATTGCTCCATATACATTTTCACTGCATAAAGATGAAGAAGAGAAAAATGCATCTGTTTATCAGACAGAGACAGATGAAGAAGATGATCGTTTTGCGCAGCCGGAAGAACTCTGCTGTGGTGGAATGGTAAGGGAAATCCATCTTCCGTCTACCGTACAGTCAATTGGAAATTATGCGTTTTATGGATGTATGAATCTGAAACTTTTCCATGGGACAGATGCAATTGTGCGGATGGGGAGCGGGGTATTTACCGGATGCCGTCTGGAGAAGGTGGAGATTGATTTTATGGATGGAAATAAGTCCTGTCTTAAGGAAATTCTGACGGAGATCCGGTATCAGATCATTGCAACACTGCGTTATCAGGGAACGGAGACGAAGATCCTGTTTCCGGAATATTACGCAGATGCGGTGGAAAATACGCCGGCGCGGATCGTGGAGACGCATTATTATGGTTCCGGTGGAGAGTACAGAGAGTGCTTTTACCGGCGGGAACTGGATTATGGAAAATACGACCGGCTGTTTGCACTTTCTGAAGCAAGAGATTCGGAAGAGGCAATTTTCAGTGTGGCTCTGACGCGTCTGCGATATCCGTGGAAGCTGGAAGATGCGGCAAAGCTGCGCTATGAAAATTATGTAAAGGCGCATATGGAAGAAATTGGAGAAAGCTGTATCCATGCGGTGAAAGAAAGACGCGAAATCGCCGCCGGAGATCCGCAGGAGGTTCTGCTTTTTTGCTGCAGAGAGCATTATTTTGATGAACAAGCGTTGGGAAAAACGATTACTTATGCGGCAGATGCAGGACAGACCGAGATTTCAGCTATTTTGATGGACGAACGTTACCGTAGTTTTCCAAAAAAGAAGAAAAAGTTTGTATTGTAAAAGAAGGTGGAAAGATTGGAAGAAATGTCATTAGAACAGGGTCTGGAAGAAATCGGACATAAAATACTGGTTCTGACGAGGAACGAACTGTATATGAAGATGAGATTTATGGATGTGGCGCTTTCGGCGTTTTATTATGTACAGGATTTTTCAGTAGACCTTCTTGCTACAGACGGAGAGACAATGTATTTTAACGGGCAGATGCTGGGAGGTGAGTACAGGCAGAACCGGATCGAGGTAAACCGCGCCTATCTACATCTGGTTCTGCACTGCATTTTCCGACATGTATTTCGCAGAAATGGACGGGAAGAGCTTGTATGGAACCTGGCGGCGGATATTGCGGTAGAATCTGTGATTGACGACTGGAACCTCCAGAATATACGAAAAAGCCAGTCCTGGATCAGACAGAGAACCTACCGGGATCTGAAAGAGGAAATCAAGGTATTTACAGCGGAAAAAATTTATGGAGTACTGGTAAGATGGAAGCTTTCGGACAGAGAGATGGAGCGCATGGCCCGGGAATTTACCGTGGATGATCACAAGTACTGGGCAAAAGATGAAGATGATGAAAAACAAAGCGAAATGAACCAGAGGTGGCAGGATATCAGCGAGAAAATGCAGACCGATATGGAAACTTTTTCGAAAGAAGCAGCATCAAATACCGGGCATTTTCTGGATCAGGTCCGGGTTGAGAACCGACAGCGATATGACTACCGCAGCTTTTTGCGCAAATTTGCTGTGCTGAAGGAAGAGGTTACCGTGGATGATGACAGCTTTGATTATGTATTTTACAGTTATGGACTGCGCCTTTATGGAAATATGCCTCTGATCGAGCCACAGGAATGGAAAGAAGTGAAAAAAGTGGAGGATTTTGCAATCGTGATTGATACTTCCATGTCCTGTTCAGGAGATCTGGTAAAAAAATTCCTGGAGGAGACCTATGGCATTTTAAGTGAAGCAGGGAGCTTTTTTCAGAGAGTCAATATCCACATTATACAATGTGATGACCAGGTGCAGTCAGACAGGAAGATTACCTGTAAAGAAGAATTACAGGAATATATGGAAAAGCTGGATCTTGCCGGGGAAGGTGGAACGGATTTCAGGCCGGCGTTTGCCTATATTGATGAGCTGATCGCGACGCACCGGTTCACTGAACTGAAGGGTGTGATCTATTTTACCGATGGACAGGGGATTTATCCGCAGAAAATGCCTCTGTATCAGACCGCGTTTGTATTTATGGATGACGGGGCAGAAGAACAGGAAGTTCCGCCGTGGGCGATGAAACTGGTTCTGGATGAAGAAGATTTGAGAGGAGTGAGAAATAGATGAATATTAAACGTGCAAAACAGGAAATCAAGGATGCGGTGCAGGCATACCTGATGAAGGATGAATATGGAGAATATCAGATTCCGGCAATCCATCAGAGACCGATCCTTTTGATGGGACCTCCGGGAATTGGAAAAACACAGATCATGGAGCAGATTTCAAGGGAATGTGAGATCGGACTGGTTGCGTATACGATCACACACCATACCAGACAGAGTGCGATCGGGCTTCCGTTTATTCAGACAAAGATCTACGGTGGAAAAGAGTATTCGGTAACCGAGTATACGATGAGTGAGATCATTGCTGCTGTATATGAAAAGATAGAGCAGAGCGGCATGAAAGAGGGAATCCTGTTTATCGATGAGATCAACTGTGTTTCAGAGACGTTGGCGCCGACTATGCTGCAGTTTTTACAGTGCAAGATGTTTGGTAATCAGAGTGTGCCGGAGGGATGGATCATTGTGGCGGCAGGGAATCCGCCGGAATATAATAAGTCGGTGCGGGAATTTGATGTGGTGACACTGGACCGGATCAAGCGGATCGATGTGGAAGCTGATTTTGATGTCTGGAAGGAATATGCGTATCAGGTTGGAATCCATTCTGCAGTGCTTTCTTATCTGGAGCTTCGAAAAGAGAATTTCTATCGTATGGAAAATACAGTAGATGGAAAAATGTTTGTCACAGCCAGAGGATGGGAAGACCTGTCAAGGTTGATCCAGGTTTATGAAAAGCTTGGTAAAGAGGTGGATCGTGAGGTTGTGCATCAGTACCTCCAGCACTGGAAGACAGCGAAGGATTTTGCAAATTATCTGGAGCTTTATCGAAAGTATCAGAAGGAGTATGGACTGGAGCGGATCCTTGCAGGACATTATGAAAAAGATACCTTAGAACGTTTGAAATTTGCGTCGTTTGATGAGCGGCTGAGTGTGGTAAATCTTCTGGTCGGAAAGATGGCAGATCTTTTTAAAGAAGAATATGAGATGGAAAAATTTGTGGAGGGACTGTTTGCTCAGCTGTGTGCTTATAAAGAGGAATTGCAAAAGGAAGGTGCAGTTCCGGGAGAGGTACTTGCTGCGAAAATTCAGTCTCTTAGGCGGGAAGTTGAACAGAAGAAGGCCGCCGGACAGCTTACAAAAGCGGAAATGCACCGTATGGAGCGTATTTTATGCAAACTGGAAGAATACCAGAAAGCTCCGGAATTTGAGTCTGTAAAGGCCACATTTGACAGCGAAGAAGAACAGAGAGAGCAAATGGCAGATAAGACACTGGAAACGCTGAATCACTGCTTTGAATTCCTGGAATCTGCTTTCGGCGAGAGCCAGGAAATGGCAGTATTTGTCACGGAACTCAACAGTAATGTGTACAGCATTGCGTTCCTGCGGGAAAATGACTGTGCGATGTATTACAAATACAACAAAGGTTTACTTTTGGATGAACGCCGTGAAGAAATCCTGGAACAGATGGATGCCGTGGAAAATGTAGTGGAAAGAGGACTGGTTGAAGATTAAAGAGCAAGAACTGACAGAATAAGAACGACTATGCCTGTGGTATCATATAATGATAGAAAGCAGAAGAAATGGGAATGAAATTCATGCCAGATCTGCAATTTTGTAAGGAACTTCCCGAAATAAAACCAGGGAAGTATCGCCTGAAATATGATCTCACTTTGCGCGCGTCTCCCGGTCTTGGAACTGCGTTGTGCCGGGGAAACTATCACTGGGAGAGCTGCCTGAAAGCGGAAAGTAAGGTGTATATCTGCCAAATCAGATATTTGAGCAGATCTGTATGGGGATTGATAGAGAATACAGGGTGGATATGCCTTTATATGAATCATAAATGGCTGATAACTACTATAGCATAATTATAAAAATGACATTTTATGCCTGACGAGTCTGTTGGAGTGAAACTTACATTTCATGTAGACCCTCGCCAAAAGCGGAACCTTTTAAGCGTTGGCTTGTTCAGAAAAAGGACGCTGATAATTTCATATCAACGTCCTTTAAATCTGTCAGTATTGGGATATACAATTATTTATTGTTTACCTCAAGATTCTTCATCGCACGAACCTTCAGCGGAAGTCCGAACAGAGTGATGAATCCGCTTGCATCATGATGATCGTACATATCACCGGTTGTGAAGCTTGCCAGAGATTCATTGTAAAGTGAGTATGGAGAAGTAGTTCCGGCTTTAATGATATTTCCTTTGTAAAGTCTGAATTTAACTTCACCTGTAACATATTTCTGGGTAGATTTTACGAAAGCACGAAGAGCTTCACAAAGTGGTGTGAACCATTTTCCTTCGTATACAACCTGAGCGAGTTTATTGCCAAGATCTTTCTTAACTTCCATGGTAGCACGGTCGATAACCAGTTCTTCAAGCTGTTTGTGAGCTTCCATCAGGATTGTTCCACCAGGAGTTTCATAAACACCACGGGATTTCATACCAACAACACGGTTCTCAACGATATCAACGATACCGATACCATGCTTGCCGCCAAGTTCGTTGAGTTTGCGGATGATATCAGAAACTTTCATGGCTTCGCCGTTGATTGTCTTCGGAACACCTTCTTCAAATGTCATAGTTACATATTCATCTTCATCCGGTGCATTTTCCGGTGTATTTCCAAGAACAAGAAGATCAGCGTAATTTGGTTCGCAGGATGGATCTTCAAGTTCCAGTCCTTCGTGGCTGATGTGCCATAAGTTACGGTCACGGCTATAGCTGTGGCTTGCGTCAAACGGAAGATCGATTCCGTGAGCTTTACAGTAAGCAATCTCATCGTCACGTGACTGAAGTGTCCACAGATCTGTCATTCTCCAAGGAGCGATGATCTTAAGATCCGGGGCAAGAGCCATGATAGAAAGCTCGAAACGGATCTGGTCATTTCCTTTTCCGGTAGCACCGTGGCAGATAGCAGTAGCACCTTCTTTTCTTGCTACTTCAACAAGTCTCTTGGAGATTGCCGGACGAGCCATAGAAGTTCCGAGAAGGTATGCATTTTCGTAAACAGCATTTGCCTGTACACATGGCATAATATAGTTGTCACAGAAATCATCAGTGATATCTTCGATGTATAATTTAGAAGCACCTGCGAGTTTTGCTCTTTCATCAAGACCATCCAGCTCTTCGCCCTGTCCGCAGTCGATACAGCAGCAGATTACTTCATAATCAAATGTCTCCTTTAACCAAGGGATCAGTGTGGTAGTATCAAGACCACCAGAATATGCAAGAACTACTTTTTCTTTCATTGTATATAAACCTCCTAAAAATTTTCTTTTGTATTCAATTCACAACCCACTATACACCATTTTTTATATTTATGCAATAATAAAATGAAAAAACTTTTAAAAATGTTATTTTTATGCAAATAAAAGTAAAAATATACATAAAATATGCATGATTATGTATAAAAAAGGAAAGAGAGTAATAAGAAAAAAGAAGGATAGAAGAAGATTAAACAGAAAATATAAAGATAAATCAGGAAAATACTTGACATTTGCACAAAAATCCGTAAAATATAACAAAAAGTAACAAGGTAACACGCTAAAGGAAGAAAGGGACCGGCGAGATGAGTGATATGCATAAAATGAATAAGAATAACATATTTGATTTCGTTCTGACATTGCCGGCAGAAGGCAGTGTATTTTTCATTTCTACATTCCCGCATCGACCGTGTCCTTCAAGGGCACAGAACAGAAAATTCAATATTGCAGATCAGGGAATGCGTGTATCCAATATATACAGCTCAAAATGTTCATTTCGGATGGAATGAAAAAGTGATAGGTTTTGTTCAGTCATTGAAGTATTATGATTCGATAGTGAAAAAAGAAGCAGAAAAAGGTATCGCCGCATACTCTTTTTCTGCTTCTTTTATTTATACCTACTAAGAATATGAATTGAAAAGAGGAAAAACGAAATGGAATTAAGAGCCACTCTAAAGGAAAAGAAACGAATCGTCATCAAAGTGGGAACCTCCACTGTCACCTATGCAAAAACCGGTAACATCAATCTGGAAAAACTGGAGAAATTTGTCCGTGTACTGTTCAATCTCAGAAACCGCGGAAAAGAGATAATCGTAGTATCTTCCGGTGCAGTCGGTATCGGAAAAAATGTCCTTGGAATCATTGAGAAGCCGGCTGGTTCTGTCAAACAGGCATGTGCAGCAGTAGGGCAGGGGCGCCTGATGATGATCTATGAGAAATTTTTTGCGGAATACAGTCAGCTCACCGCACAAGTGCTGCTGACGAAAGAATCTGTCTACAGCAAGACATGCCGTATCCATGCGAGAGAAACATTTGAAGAACTTCTGGCAATGAATGTGGTTCCAATCGTCAATGCAAATGATGCTATTTCCGTGGATGAGGACAGCTATGGAAATTTTGGCGATAATGATACTATGTCTGCGGATGTGGCGGCGTTGGTGGAGGCGGATCTTTTGATCATGATGTCAGATATCGAGGGACTTTATACGGATGATCCAAGAACCAATCCGGCAGCAAGATTTGTGCATACTGTGAACCGGATTGATGAAGAACTGGAGAAGATGGGAAAAGGAGCCGGAAGCGCAGTCGGAACCGGTGGCATGGCGACAAAGATCGAGGCAGCCAAGATTGCAACAGAAGCGGGAGCAGATATGGTGATCGCAAATGGCGATAATATTTATGCAATTAATGATATTATGGCAGGAAAGAAAGTCGGTACGCTGTTTCTTGCAAAGAATCACCGCTATGACGGGGAAAATGAGCTTGGACCGGAAAGAGATGCGTACAGGATGGAGCGGAGACTGAAAAGAAATATACAGTATCGGATGGCTGTGGGAAAGTAGAGGTGAATGAGATGGAACAGAGAACAGAGAAAAAAATCTATATGGAAAAGCTTGGAAAGCGTGCAGTCAGTGCAAAAGAAACGGTCGCATTTTTAAATGCAATTCAAAGACAGGAAGGGCTCATCCTGGCGGCAGATGCGCTGGTGGCACAACAGGCATATATAATAGAAGAAAACCAAAAGGATATTATGCTTGCAAGAAAAAATAAGATGACAGAGCCACTGATCGACCGGCTTCTTCTAAATGAAAACAGAATCCGGAAAATGGCAGAAGGACTTAGGGAGATTGCAGCACTTCCGGATATTTTGGGAGAGATCATTTCCATGAAAACAAGGCCAAACGGACTGCAGATCGGAGAAAAACGAGTTCCGCTTGGTGTTGTTGGAATCATTTATGAAGCCCGTCCGAATGTGACTGCAGATGCCTTTGGACTCTGCTTTAAGACCGGAAATGTCGCCGTTTTAAAAGGAGGAAGTGCAGCAGCAAATTCCTGCAGGGCTATAGCAGAGGTAATCCGTGGGGCACTTGCGAAAAAGGGAATGGAACCGGATGCGCTGATTCTGGTTGAAGATACCAGCCGGGAGTCGGCTATGGAAATGATGCGGATGAAGGACTATCTGGATGTACTGATCCCAAGAGGAGGTGCTTCACTGATTGCATCTGTGGTGGAGAACAGTACGGTTCCGGTGATTGAGACTGGGACGGGGAACTGCCATATTTATGTGGATGAATTTGCTGATGTCCAGATGGCAGCGGAGATTATCGAGAATGCAAAGACGCAGAGACTTGGTGTATGCAATGCATGTGAATCCTTAGTGATTCATGAGAAAATTGCAGAGGAGGCGCTTCCGGTGATCTGTGACCGGCTTTCGGCAAAAGGGGTAGAGATCCGGGGAGACGAAGCGACAAGGCAGATTGATGAGCGGATCGCTTGGGCACAGGAAAGCGACTGGGGACAGGAATATCTGGATGCGATTATTTCTGTAAAAATTGTTCCAGCTATCTGTGATGCCGTCCGGCACATCAACAAATGGAACACCGGACATTCCGAGACGATTATCACGAAGGATTATGCAAATGCACTGTATTTTCAGGAGAGGGTAGATGCGGCGGCAGTGTATGTCAATGCGTCAACCAGATTTACTGACGGAAACGAATTTGGATTCGGGGCGGAAATCGGAATCAGTACCCAGAAGCTTCATGCCCGCGGACCGATGGGGCAGGAAGCCCTTACCACGAAAAAGTATGTGATCTTTGGAAATGGACAAATTCGCGGATAAGAAGATTGACAGGAAAAAATCTCCATTTTATAATTTGAATGGTACAAAAGTTAAGGAATTTTGTTTTTATTTTTAAGATGTTGGGGTCCAAAGGTATTTTGACCCCTTTGATACCAGATTGCTACGTGCTTTGCACTCTCGCAATCCTCAAAAACATAGGTATCAGGACGGATGAAAAAGGGGAAGAATGAAAAATGCTGTATGTAAGCTACTATGATTCGCCGATTGGGAAAATTACGCTTGGAGCACGGGAGGATGTACTTGTTGGTGCATGGTTTGAAGGACAGAAATACTATATGGACAAGATTATAGAAGATTTTGAGGAGAAGAAAGACTTGCCGGTACTGGATCAGGCAGAGTACTGGCTGGATCGGTATTTTGCAGGGCAGGATCCGGATCCGGAAGAACTTCCTCTTGCACCTGCAGGAAGTGATTTCCGAAAAGAAGTATGGAAGATTATCGCAAAAATCCCATATGGATGTACCATTACTTATGGAAAGATTGCAAAGATCCTTGCAGTAAAACGGGGCGCGAAAAGTATCTCGCCGCAGGCAGTCGGAGGTGCGGTCGGACATAATCCGATCTCTGTGATTATTCCTTGTCACCGGGTCATCGGAAGCGACGGAAGCCTGACCGGATATGCCGGTGGACTTGAAAAGAAAGAATGGCTGCTTGCACATGAAGAAGCGCATATCAGATAAGTGATCATCAAAATGGTGGCTCGTAGTGAGTCACCATTTTTGATGATCTGGAGAAATCCGTAAGAGTCCGATCCTGTATTCTATTTTCCGGATTTTTCACATAACCATCGGTAAGCAATGATGCAGATGATCACAGACAATAAGGAGCCGGTAGCGGTTGCGAGTCCCATTGGAAACAGTGTATGCGGGAAAATTTTTGAAGTCAGATAAACACCCGGAATACGCACGCACAAAATAGCGATCAGGTTATGTAAAAATGAAATTCCAGATTTTCCGCATGCACAGAAGTATCCGCTGAAACTGAAATGAACGCCGGCAAAAATACAATCCCAGATATATCCGCGAATGTACTGCGCGCCGAGAAGAATAACGGCTGCGTCTGCAGTGAAAAGTCCGACAACCGGAGCTGCGATAAACTGGATCAATATAGAGACGACCAGACCAAATCCAATGGCGATCATCATGGCATAGCGAAGCGTCTGCTTTGCACGGTCATACTTTCCGGCACCGATATTCTGAGCTGCGAGTGCAGAAACAGTCGAAAGCATGGAAGACGGAACCAGAAACAGAAAGCTGATGATTTTTTCCACAATGCCGACAGCAGCGGCTGCGTTCAGTCCGCGCCGGTTGGCAATGATCGTAATAACAATGAAAGCAATCTGAATAAATCCGTCCTGAAGCGCTACCGGAATCCCAATATTCAGAATTTTGCCAAGCGGTTTTTTCTGTGGGCGGAAACAGTCTCCGGAAAGAGAAAGTCCGGTCTGCTTACGTTTAATGGCAATCAGTGCAAACAGAACACTGCACGCTTGGGAAAGTGTTGTGCCAAGCGCAGCACCGGAAGCTCCCAGATGGAAAAATCCGATAAACAGATAATCCAGTATAATATTCACCGCACATGCAACTGCGATGAAATACATCGGACTTTTAGAATCCCCGAGTCCGCGGAAAATCGAACTGATCACATTATACGCCGTAATAAAAGGAATCCCGAGAAAACAGATCGTCAGATAAGCTGCTGTCCCGGAAACAGCCTCCGCAGGCGTAGACATCACCGAAACAATTGGCTTTACAAAAAACAGAAGCAAAACTGCCAGCACCAGAGAAATCCCCATAAACAAAGTCACCGTATTTCCCACAAACACAGAAGCCCTTTTCTTATCGCCTGCTCCAATAGACTGCCCGATTGAAACCGTAGCCCCCATCGCAAGCCCCACGATCATCACCGTCAACATATGCATCACCTGGCTCCCAATCGAAACCGCTGTTGTACTGGCAACCCCATCAAACTGCCCAACAATAAAAAGATCCGCCATCCCATAAAGCGTCTGCAAAAAATAAGATAAAAAATAAGGCAGCGAAAAATAAATCACATTCCGAAAAACACTCCCCGAAGTAAGATCCCGTTCCATAAAATAACAACTCCTTTACAATCACTTCCTTAATACTAACTGAATTTTCCTAAAATAGTCAATAAAAAGAATACAGACCTAATGTATCTTATAATAATAAAAATGCATAACAATGCATAAAAATAAATATAAATGCATAAAAATAAGAAATTATACATAAAAATACACAGAAACATGCATAAAAATCAAAAAACCACTTGCTTTACCAAATAAAACCATGTATACTAAACCAATCGGAAAATAAAATAGATAGAATAATAATTGTTTTTTAAGATAGGCTGAACCAAAACTCGGCTGAAATCACATGGAATTCTTTCATTCCCAAGGGAGACAGGTGTCAAACTTCCAATCCTCATGCTGTCAAGCATGAGGCAGGAAGTTTGACGCCGCCTCGCCCGCCCGTTGCACCACAATGAGTCGACAAGCATCAGCCCCACCCAATTGGAGAATGTTCCCATTCGTCAGTGCACAGCTCCTGCGCGAAATATCTTTGCTAAGCAACCCCTCGAAAACGCCGGCACTTGGCAAGGCGAGCGTAAGCAAAGCCGAGCCTAGTACCGCTGCGTTTGAGACGCGCCGAAGAAATATCCACTGGATATTTCTTTAGGCATGCATGGCAAGCGCAAGCGCGGTTGCGTGCAAACATATTTCGCGCAGGAGCGTCCCCGCACCAATCAAAAAAACATTCCCCCAATTCCCGCGAACCCCTTTACAATAGGGATTAATGGGTTTATAGTATTTATGATTATGCCTATCTATACACAAATACGGCATTTACGAAAGGATGGTTTACATGATTAAAGCAGGAATCATCGGTTCTACCGGTTACGCCGGAGGAGAACTGGTTCGCATTTTAACAGGACATAAAGACGTAGAAATTAAATGGTTTGGCTCAAGAAGCTATATCGATAAGAAATATGCAGATGTATACCGCAATATGTTTCAGATCGTAGATGCGGTATGTTTAGATGATAATATGGAACAACTTGCAGATCAGGTAGATGTGATTTTCACAGCAACTCCACAGGGACTGTGCGCATCATTAGTTAATGAAGAAATCTTATCAAAGGTTAAGATCATCGACCTGAGCGCAGATTTCCGTATCAAAGATGTCAAGACTTACGAAAAATGGTACGGTATTGAGCACAAGAGCCCGCAGTTTATCGAAGAAGCAGTTTACGGACTGTGTGAAGTGAACAGAGAAGATATAAAAGGCGCAAGACTGATCGCCAATCCTGGATGCTATACAACATGCTCCATCCTGACTGCTTATCCGCTGGCAAAAGAAGGACTGATCGATATGGATACGCTGATCATTGATGCCAAGTCCGGAACATCCGGAGCAGGAAGAGGTGCAAAGGTTCCGAACCTGTACTGTGAAGTCAATGAGAATATGAAAGCATACGGTGTGGCAACACACAGACACACACCGGAGATCGAGGAACAGCTTGGATATGCGAGCGGCAAAGAGGTTGTGATCAACTTTACACCGCATCTGGTTCCGATGAACAGAGGAATCCTGGCAACAGAGTACGCGAAGCTTACAAAGGATGTTACCTGGGAAGAAGTAAAAGCAGTTTACGATAAATATTATGCAAATGAAAAATTTGTCCGCGTTCTGGAGAAAGATGTTTACCCGGAAACAAAATGGGTAGAAGGAAGTAATTATGTCGATATCGGATTTAAGATCGATCCGAGAACAAACCGTATCATTATGATGGGTGCGATCGACAACCTGGTAAAAGGTGCAGCAGGACAGGCTGTACAGAACATGAACCTGATCTTCGGACTTCCGGAAAGTGAAGGTCTTGATCTGGTTCCGATGTTCCCGTAGAACACGGCAGAAAAAGAAAAGGAATGGAAAATATATGACAACAATTATTCGTGCGATGACAGTAGAAGATTATGACCAGCTTCATGCACTTTGGATGCGAATCAAAGGATTTGGAATCCGGAGCATAGATGATTCAAAAGAAGGCGTGGAACGATTCCTGAAAAGGAATCCGACAACCAGTGTGATCGCCGAAATAGACGGAAAAGTAGTAGGAGGAATCCTCTGCGGACACGACGGAAGAACCGGATGTTTTTATCATGTATGTGTAGATCCGGCGTACCGCTGTCATGGGATCGGAAAGAGCATGGTTGCCTATGCAATGTCAGCTCTGAAAGAGGAACATATCAACAAGATCACACTGATCGCATTTACCAAGAATGATATCGGCAATACGTTCTGGAATACGATCGGATGGACCAAGAGACCGGATGTCAACTACTATGAGTTTGTTTTAAATGAGGAAAATATTACAGCATTTATCGAAGAGGGCTAAAGGAGGCTATATACGATGAAGATTATCGAAGGCGGTGTGACCGCAGCAAAAGGATTTGAGGCAGCATCAACAGCAGCAAAGATCAAATATCAGGACAGAACCGACATGGCAATGATCTACAGCCAGGTTCCATGTGAATGTGCAGGAACATTTACTACAAACGTTGTAAAGGCAGCATGCGTAAAATGGGATCAGCAGGTTGTAAAGAGCGGTGCGAAAGCACAGGCTGTGATCGTCAATTCCGGAATTGCCAATGCATGTACCGGTGCGGAAGGATTTGGCTACTGCAAGGACACAGCAGATGCGGCAGCAGAAGCTCTTGGAATTAATGCAGACGGTGTACTGATCGGATCGACCGGTGTCATCGGAAAGCAGCTTCCAATTGATCGCATCGTGGCAGGGGTAAAGGCTCTTGCTGAAAAGAAAAATGATACACTGGCAAACGGAACTGAGGCAGCAAAAGCAATCATGACGACTGATACCTGTGAAAAACAGATCGCAGTAGAGATCGAGGTTGCCGGAAAGACCGTTACCATCGGTGGTATGGCAAAAGGATCTGGTATGATCCATCCGAATATGTGCACCATGCTCAGCTTTATCACAACAGATGCAGCAATCACAAAAGAGGCACTGCAGAAAGCCCTCAGTGATGATGTCAATGATACATACAATATGATTTCCGTAGACGGAGATACTTCTACAAATGATTCTGTAGTTCTTCTTGCAAACGGAATGGCTGAAAATGAAGTGATCACGGTAGACAGTGAAAGCTATAAAACCTTTGCGGAAGCATTGCATGAGATCAACGAATACCTTGCAAAGAAGATCGCAGGGGACGGAGAAGGAGCAACTGCTTTATTTGAAGTAACTGTAGTTGGTGCAGATACAAAAGAGACTGCAAAGACACTTGCAAAATCAATCGTATGCTCAAATCTTACCAAGGCAGCAATTGCAGGACATGATGCAAACTGGGGAAGAATCCTCTGTGCAATGGGATATTCCGGAGCACAGTTTGACCCGGAAAAGGTGGATCTGTTCTTCGAGAGCAAGGCAGGAAAGATCCAGATTATCGAAAATGGTACAGCGGTAGATTACAGTGAAGAAAAAGCAACGGAGATCCTCTCACAGGAAGAAGTAAAAGCAGTTGCTGATGTGAAGATGGGAAGCGAAAGCGCAACCGCATGGGGATGTGACCTGACTCACGGATATATTGACATCAATGCAGATTACAGAAGCTAGGAGGTAAGCAAAATGGATCAGGATATGCAGCAGTATCTGGACAAAGCAGAAGTTCTGATTGAGGCGCTTACTTATATTCAGCGTTTCAACCGTAAGATCATCGTTGTAAAATACGGTGGAAGTGCAATGCTGGACGAAGAACTCCAGAAAAATGTCATCAAGGATGTTACATTCTTGAAATTGGTTGGATTCAAACCGATCATCGTTCATGGCGGTGGAAAAGAGATCAGTAAATGGGTAAGTAAAGCCGGAATGGAGCCGAAATTCATCGACGGACTTCGTGTGACGGACGCAGAGACCATGGAAATTGCAGAGATGGTACTGAACAAGGTTAATAAAAATCTGGTTCGTATGGTCGAAGAACTTGGTGTCCGTGCTATCGGTGTCAGTGGAAAAGACGGCGGACTTTTAAGAGTTGATAAAAAGCTTTCAATGACAGGACAGGACGTTGGATTTGTAGGAGATATCAAGAAGGTCAATGCAGAGGTTCTTCTGGATCTTCTGGATAAAGATTTTCTCCCGATCGTATGCCCGGTTGGAATCGATGATGATTACAACACTTATAATATCAATGCGGATGATGCAGCTTATTCGATCGCAAAAGCGGTTCATGCTGAGAAGCTTGCGTTCCTCTCTGATATTGAAGGGGTATACAGAGACTACGAGGATAAATCTTCTCTGATCACAGCTCTTACTGTAGATCAGGCGAATGAACTGATCGAAAGCGGAGCAATTTCCGGAGGAATGATCCCGAAACTGCAGAACTGTGTAGGAGCGATTGAAAACGGAGTGTCCAGAGTCCATATTCTGGATGGAAGAATTCCGCACTGCCTGCTTCTTGAGATTTTCACGAAGAAAGGTATCGGAACTGCAATTTTAAGAAACGGTGAAGAAGATTAAAGGGAAGACAAAGAAAGAAGGTAATTCTTATGGCAAATCAGTATATGCAGGAAGAGGACGACGCGATTTTAAAAACTTATAACCGTTATCCGGTTGTATTGGACCATGGAGACGGCGCATACCTCTATGATCCGGAAGGAAAGAAATATCTGGATTTTTCAGCAGGATATGCAGTATCTTCTCTGGGATATAACAACAAGGAATTTAATGATGCATTAAAGGCTCAGATTGACAAGATGATCCATACATCAAACCTGTATTATAATACAACCTGCGGTAAAGCAGGAGAAGATCTGAAAAAGATCACCGGTATGTACAAGGTATTCTTCACAAACAGTGGTGGAGAAGCAATCGAAGGTGCGATCAAAACTGCAAGAAAATATGCGTACACAAAAAAAACCGGACGTTATGAATTTATTGCAATGGAGAATTCATTCCACGGCAGAAGTATGGGTGCGGTAGCACTTACCGGACACAAAGAATACAGAGAGCCATTTGAACCGGTTATGCCTGGTGTACATTTTGCAATCTACAATGATCTTGACAGTGTAAAAGCACTGGTAAATGATAAGACCTGCGCGATCATTCTGGAAACAATCCAGGGTGAAGGCGGAATCAACGCAGCGACAAAAGAATTTATGCAGGGAATCCGTAAGATCTGTGATGAGAACGGAATCCTGATGATCTGCGATGAAGTACAGTGTGGTATGGGAAGAAGCGGTGCATGGTTTGCATGGCAGCAGATGGGAATCACACCGGATATCATGACAATGGCGAAAGCAATCGGAAGCGGTGTTCCGGTCGGCGCATTTGCGATGACAAAAGAAGTTGCAGATAATTCGCTGGTACCGGGAGATCACGGAACTACATATGGTGGAAACCCACTTTGCTGTGCAGCGGTCAGCAAGACTATTGAGATCTTTGAAAAAGAGCATATGCTCGATCATGTCAATGAAATCGCACCATATCTGACACAGAAACTGCAGGAAATCGTGGATACCTGCGATGCAGCCGTTAAAGTAAAGGGAAGAGGATTGATCCAGGGACTTCAGATCACCAAGCCGCTGGGTGAAGTGACAGCCAAAGCGTTGGAAGAAGGACTTCTGATCATCGGAGCTGGAACAGATGTGATCCGAATGATCCCACCGCTTGTTATCGGTAAAGAACAGGTAGATGAGATGGTAGAGATCCTGAAAAAAGCACTTGCATAAAGTCGGTGCCTGATAAAAATAAGAGAATAAAAGAGCCGGTCATCGGATATACTTTCAGAAGAAAAGGAGGTATGAAAGATGACCGGATTTTTTATTGCCCTGCTGTCGGGAGCGCTGATGAGTGTGCAGGGGGTATTTAACACACAGGTAACAAAGACGACAGGAATGTGGGTGAGTAATGCCTGGGTGCAGCTTAGTGCATTTGCCATCTGCCTGGTAATGTGGCTGATCATGGGAAGGGACAGTATTGCCACGATAGGAGAGGTGCAGCCTAAATATATGCTGCTTGGCGGTGTGATCGGAGCAGGGATCACTTGGACCGTGATCAAAAGTATGGCGCAGCTCGGGCCTGCAAAGGCGGCACTTCTGATCGTTATGTCTCAGCTTATTGTAGCGTATCTGATTGAACTGGTGGGATTATTTGGTGTGGAAAAAGAGCCATTTTCCTGGAGAAAAGTGATCGGTATGGGGATCGCTCTGATCGGCACGACAATTTTTCAGTGGAAATAGGTTGTCTTTTGGAAAAAAATTCGTTACAATAATCATGTCTTGGAAGTACGAGGGGACATGCTCTGCGGAAAAGGAGTATGTATGCGGAAAAGAAGACAGATTTTATATCAAATATGTGGAATTTTCCTTGGAATCAGCTGTATGCTGTCAGCATGCCATGAAAAAGAAGAGACCTTTACCAGTGTGGCTGCTGCAGAAGCGGATGCCGGGGATAAGAAAAACGAGGCAGAATCAAAGGCTGCCGAAGAAAAGCCGGATAAGGAAAAAGCAGATCCGGGTGGTGAAGAAAAAGAAGGTTCGATCTGGGTGTATGTATGTGGCGAGGTGGCATCACCCGGTGTATATGAACTGCAGGAAGGAGACCGCATCACGCATGCCATAGAAGCAGCGGGAGGTCTGACGGAGGCAGCAGGACAGGTTTATCTGAATCAGGCAGCACATCTGACAGATGGACAAAGGATTTATGTGCCATCCAGAGAAGAAGAACAGACTTTGAAAGAAGAAGATTCACCATCGGATATGGCAGATGCCGGGATGGGAAAAGACACAGGAATAATAAACCTGAACACCGCGACAAAGGCTGAACTTTTAAGCTTAAGCGGGATTGGCGAGTCCCGCGCGGAAGCAATTATTGCTTATAGAGAGACAAACGGTGGATTCAGGAAGATAGAGGATCTGAAGAAAGTGGACGGGATCAAGGAAGGAATCTTTCAGAAGATCCGGGAGCAGATAACGGTAGAGTAGAGGAGTGCGCAAGATGGGCAGAAAAGTATTGGTAGTAGATGATGAAAAGCTGATCGTGAAAGGACTGAGATTCAGCCTGGAACAGGATGATATGGAAGTTGACTGCGCATACGACGGTGAGGAAGCACTTGAGATGGTAAAAAGAAAAGAGTATGATATGATTCTTCTGGATGTCATGCTTCCAAAATACGATGGATTTGAAGTATGCAGACAGATCCGTGATTTCTCAGATGTACCGGTCATCATGCTCACTGCGAAGGGCGAGGATATGGACAAGATCCTCGGGTTGGAATATGGCGCAGATGATTACATCACAAAGCCGTTCAACATTCTTGAGGTTAAGGCCAGAATGAAGGCAATCATGCGCAGGGTCGCTAAAAAAGATGGGATGAGCGCGAGCGGTAAAGTTGTGGTAAAGGGAGATCTGAAGATCGACTGTGAAAGCCGGAGAGTTTTTTCCGGGGACAGGGAACTGAATCTTACCGCAAAAGAATTTGATCTTCTGGAGCTTCTTGCAATGAATCCGAATAAGGTTTACAGCAGGGAAAGTCTTTTGAATATTGTCTGGGGATATGAGTATCCGGGAGATGCAAGAACGGTAGATGTACATATCAGACGACTGCGCGAGAAGATTGAAGTAAATCCAAGTGATCCGAAATACGTTTACACAAAGTGGGGAGTTGGCTATTATTTCAGGGGTTAAATTTTTTGTACCAAAATTCATAAAAAGTCTGCAAGTGCGGGTAACGGTGATCCTGAGCGTATTTGTCATATTATCCAGTGTGATCCTGATGAATGCGATTCTGCAAAGCTATGATCAGAGAACCGTATCCGTGCGCACAGCAGAGATTCAAAACCAGTGTACGATTCTGAGTAATCAGCTGGTCAATTCTGATTATCTGAAAACGGGAGTTTCTGATGTGATCGATACAGAACTATCACAGTTATCCAATATTTACAATGGAAGAGTGCTTGTTATTGATGATGAATTCCGGATTGTGGAAGATACCTATGATCTGGAGGAGGGAAAGACGATCATTTCCGAGGATGTAGTCAAATGCTTCCGCGGCGAGAAGCCGGCAAGTTATGACAGAAAGAGCCGGTACATTGAAGTGGCAGTCCCGGTCAAAAAAGGGGAAGAGCCGGTAAAAGGAATGATTCTGGTCAGTGTTTCTACAGACAGTCTGCGTGACAATGTAGAGGCATTGCAGTCAAAGGCAAGAATTGCAACGGTTGCAATCAGTATTATCGGGATCTTTTTAGCAGCAATCATCGGTATGCTGCTTGTAAGGCCGCTGAAAAGGATGTCTCAATCGATCGAGGAGATGGCAGGAGGCTATGGAGATAATTATCTCCATGAAAATGCTTACGATGAAACGGAACGGATTTCCAATGCATTTAATAAGCTGTGGGACCGCTATAAAGTACTGGATGCATCGAGAGAAGAGTTCGTGGCAAATGTATCCCATGAGTTGAAGACACCGTTGACCTCTATGAAGGTGCTGGCGGATTCACTGCTGATGCAGCCGGATGCACCGACGGAGATTTACCGGGAATTCATGGGTGATTTGTCCGAAGAAATCGAGCGGGAGAATAAGATCATCAATGACCTTCTGGATCTTGTAAAACTAGATAAGAAGGGTGCAAACTTAAATATTAAGAGTCAGGATGTTAATGAACTGGTAGAACGGATTCTCAAAAGATTACAGCCACTTGCGGCAAAAAGTAATATTGAGCTGGTATTTGAGAGTTTTCGTCCGGTGACAGCGGAGATTGATGAGGTAAAGATTGCACTTGTGATCACGAATCTGGTGGAAAATGCGATCAAGTACAATAAAGAGAACGGATGGGTACACGTGTCTTTAAATGCGGATCATAAGTATTTTTATCTGAAGGTTGCGGATTCTGGAATCGGGATTCCGAAAGAAGATACGGATCATATATTCGAGCGATTTTTCCGTGTGGACAAATCCCATTCTCGTGAGATCGGCGGAACCGGTCTTGGGCTTTCGATTGCAAGAAATGCGGTTGTCATGCACCGCGGTGCGATCAAGGTCTACAGTGAACCGGGAGAGGGAACGACATTTACAGTCCGGATCCCGCTTACTTATATCAAGAGGGAAGGATGAGAAGAATGAAAAAAATTTACCAGATCATAAGCATTCTTCTTGCAATGTGTCTTCTTACAAGCATTGTGGGATGCAGAAAAAAGGAGCAGAAAGCAGATGCAAAATACACGATTTACCAGATTAACCAGAGCGGAACGGCGTTGGTTCCGAAGGACTACGATGGAACAGGAAAGTCGGTGGACGAAGAAGTAAAAGGAATGCTGTCTGCGCTGCAGAAGTGTGATGACGAGGTGAAGGCACAGGCGGCATTGCCGAAAAAGGTAAAACTGGAGAGATACACTCTGGAGGATGAAAAGCTGATCCTGTACTATAATGCTGCTTACGGAAAGATGGATACGGTAAGAGAGGTTCTGTGCAGGGCAGCGCTTGTCCGTTCACTGACGCAGATCGATGGAGTGGATCTGGTGATGATCTGTGTAGATGGAACGCCACTTACGGATAAAAAAGGGAATACTTATGGATACCAGCAGGCAGAAGATTTTGTACAGAACACAGGCTCTTCTATTAACTCTTTCCAGGAGATGAAGCTTACGCTGTATTATGCAGATTCATCTGGAGAAAAGCTGCAAAAGGAAGAGGATACGGTGCGGTATAACAGCAATGAGTCGAAGGAACGGGTTGTAGTGGAACAGCTGATGCGAGGACCATCCAATAACAGACTGCTTGCTACCATACCAAAAGGAACAAAGCTGCTGGGTGTGTCGATCAAAGATCATATCTGCTATCTGAATTTTGATGAAGGACTTCGGAACATTGCTCCGGGAGTCAGTCCGGAGACGGTGATCTATTCCATCGTAAATTCAGTGATCGATGGTGGAAATGTCTCTGAAGTACAGATTTCAATCAACGGAGACAGCAGTATTGTATATCAGGAGAGTATAAAGCTGGATGAACCTCTGAGCAGAAACCAGGAAATGATAAAGGAGGATTGATCGGTTGATCAAGCGAAGACTTGGTTTTGCCGGAATACTTCTGGCAGGACTGATTCTGGTACTGTATCTGACAGGGGGAGGAAAGATTTTTGGAAGACTCGGTGTGTCAAGGTGTGAGAAGCTCTGGAAAGAGTCGGAAGAAGTGATGGTGGAAGGAGAGGTTTATCAGAAAACCAGAAAAGAAGAAAAACTGATCCTGTATCTGAAAAAAATACAGATCAGAGAGATGGGGAATGGAAAAGCAGTTGCTGACGAGAGGATGCTTGTCTATCTGGATGAAAAGGGAAATGGTCCGGAAATCGGACAGCGGATCCTGGTTAAAGGCAATGTGGGATTTTTTGATCCGGCGGCCAATCCGGGCAATTTTGACCAGAAAAATTATTATAAGCAGCAGAATATCCAGGCAGTCTTATGGAAAGGGAAGGTTCTGGAAAAACAGGTGAAAAAGACTTCCCTCCGGGAAAAGCTGTGGCAGTTTAGGAACCGGACCGCAGATGAGATCTGCAGAGAGATGGGAAAGCGTCGAGGGGGTATTTTGTGTGCGGTTCTTTTGGGAGATTCTTTTTATACAGAAGAGAAAGTGAAAGAACTTTACCGGGTGGCAGGGATCGGGCATCTGCTGGCTATATCCGGTCTGCATATTTCTTTTTTGGGCAACGGACTTTACCGGGGACTTAGGAAAACCGGATTTTCTATTTTACAGGCCGGTGTAGTGGGAAGTCTGCTTCTTGGGAGTTATGTGGTGATGACTGGAATGAGTGTTTCGGCATTGCGGGCGTTTGCCATGTTTCTGATCCGGATGGGAGCAGAGCTGACAGGAAGGGAATACGATGGATTGACGGCACTTGGGATTGCGGAAATTGGTTTGCTTCTGGCAAATCCGTTGCGGCTTTTTACGGCAGGGTTCCAGCTTTCTTTTGCTGCGGTTCTCGGTATCTATCTGATTGGTTCGGGAAATAAAAAAGGCAGATTTTCAGACAGTGTCCGGATGTCGGTGAGGCTCTGGTCTTTTCTGCTGCCAGTTACATTGTGGCACTATTATGAAACCTGCCTGTATGCGCCAGCCTGGAATCTTCTGGTAATTCCGATGGCATCCGTGCTTCTGCTTTGCGGGAGTGCAGGGATGGCAGTCATGCTGATTCCGTGTGGGGCAGGAGATATAATGCAGAGCGCACTTTGGAAAATAACAGAGTGGATTTTGCTTTTTTATGAAAAAGGGAGCGGTCTGCTCCTGGAACTTCCGGGGGCAAGGTGGATTCCGGGAAGACCACGGCTCTGGCAGATTGCCTGTTATTATGGGGTTCTTCTATTTTATTTGTGGAGAAAAAGGAAGGAAAAGAAAGAGGGCGGACAAACCGGGAAACAGGTGGTAAGACAGCTTGTGACAGCTGGGATCCTGCTCATCCTGCTCGGGATCCCAAAGTGGAAACGAGGGCAGATGGAGCTGACTATGCTGGATGTGGGACAGGGCGACTGTTTTTTCTTTCGGGACGGAAACGGAAAAAATTACCTGATCGACGGCGGAAGCAGTTCGGTAGATGCAGCAGGAAGATACCGGTTGGAACCATTTTTAAAATTCCGGGGCGTGAAGAGGCTGGATTATGTGTGGGTGACGCATGGGGATGTGGATCACTTAAATGCAGTGGAAGAACTTCTGGAACGGAGAAAGTATGGAGTAGAAATCCAGTATCTGATTTTTCCGGAACAGAAATATTGGGATGAAAGGCTTATTAAATTATGTAATCTGGCAGAAGAAGCAGGAACGAAGGTACGGGTAATGGAGATGGATACTATTTTTCTGTCTGGAAAATTGAAGATGCGTTGTCTCTGGCCTGGAGAAGGTGAGCCATCTGAAAATGGAAATGAAAATTCTCTGGTACTTCACCTGCAATATGGAAAAATTACCATGCTTTTTACCGGAGATCTGGAAAATACCGGAGAAGAGCTGTTGGCAGAGAGAATAAAGAATCTCCGGAAAAAAGGAGAACTTCCGGCGTGTTATGATCTGCTGAAAGTCGGACACCACGGATCAAGAAATGCGACCGGCGAAGAGCTTCTGGAAGTGATCCGACCACGGGCAGCATTCTGTTCATCCGGAAAAGAAAACCGTTATGGACATCCGCATGCGGAAACACTGGAAAGACTTGCAAAATGGGGCGTAAGCCTATATAATACGAAAGACAGAGGTGCTGTCAGTATGTATACAGATGGAAGGAAATATGGTATCCAAAGTCCATGAAAAGTTTGAATGAAGATTTAAAGACAGGACAGTTTAAGCAGATTTATCTTCTGTACGGAGAAGAAGCTTATCTGAAAAAATTATATAAAAACCGTTTCGTCAAAGCGATGGTTCCGGAAGGTGACACGATGAATTATCGTTATTTTGAGGGAAAGAACACGAACCCGAAAGAGATTATCGACCTTGCCGAGACCTTACCTTTTTTTGCAGAGCGCAGGCTGATCGTTCTGGAAAATACCGGTTTTCTGAAAAATGCGACACCGGAGCTGGCAGAATATCTGAAGAACATGCCGGAGACCACTTATATGATCTTTGTGGAATCAGAGCTGGATAAGAGAGGAAAGCTCTACAAAGCGATCAAGGAGAAAGGTCATATTGTAGAACTGAAGCGGCAGGATGAAAAGACACTGATCCGCTGGATCCTTGGGATGGCGAAAAAGGAGAAGCTTCAGATGTCGGAGGCAGCAGTGCGCTATCTGCTTGCAAAGACTGGTAATGACATGGAGAATCTCGGGCAGGAGCTGGAAAAATTATTCTGTTACTGCATGAATCACACGGAGATCACGGCAGCAGATATTGATGAAATCTGTACTACGCAGATCGGAAACCATATTTTTGATATGGTAGATGCAGTTGCAGCAAAAGAGCAGAAAAAAGCGCTGGATTACTATTATGATCTTCTGACACTGAAGGAACCGCCGATGCGGATCCTCTACCTGCTGACCAGACAGTTCCGTATCCTGATGGAGGTAAAAGAGATGGACCGTACTGGGATTCCGCAAAAAGAGATTGCCGCCAAGGTGGGAATCATGCCATTCCTGGTAGGAAAGTACCGGGCACAGGCGAAGGCATTTACCAGGAAAGAGCTGCGTGGGATCGTAGAAGCCGGTGTACAGACGGAAGAAGATGTAAAAACCGGAAAGATGGGAGATATCCTCTCGGTGGAACTCTTTCTGGTGCAGTACAGTAGCAAACGGGAAAAGTAATCAGATATAGATAAGAAGAAAAAGGAGAGACTGAAAATATGCATATGGATCAGAAAAAGATTCGGAATTTTTGTATTATTGCACATATTGACCATGGAAAATCCACACTGGCGGACCGTATTATCGAACAGACAGGTCTTCTGACCAGCAGAGAGATGCAGGCCCAGGTGCTGGATAACATGGATCTGGAAAGAGAACGTGGTATCACAATCAAATCACAGGCAGTCCGCACAGTTTATAAGGCAAAGGATGGGGAGGAATATATCTTTAACCTGATCGATACTCCGGGACACGTAGACTTTAACTATGAAGTGTCACGGAGTCTTGCAGCCTGTGATGGAGCGATCCTGGTCGTTGATGCGGCACAGGGCGTAGAAGCGCAGACACTGGCAAATGTATATCTGGCACTGGACCATGATCTGGATGTCATGCCGGTTATCAACAAGATCGATCTTCCAAGCGCAGAGCCGCAGCGTGTGATCGAAGAGATTGAAGATGTGATCGGAATTGAAGCGCAGGATGCACCACTGATCTCGGCAAAGACAGGGCTTAATGTAGATCAGGTTCTGGAACAGATCGTGACAAAGATCCCTTCTCCGACAGGAGATCCAGATGCACCGCTTCAGGCACTGATTTTCGATTCTCTCTATGATCCGTATAAAGGCGTTATCGTATTCTGCCGTATCAAAGAAGGATGTATCACGAAAGGAATGCCGATTCATATGATGGCGACAGGTGCAACTGCTGATGTTGTGGAGGTTGGATATTTTGGTGCCGGACAGTTTATCCCTTGCGATGAGCTTTCAGCAGGAATGGTTGGATATTTTACAGCCAGCCTGAAAAATGTAAAGGACACCCGTGTGGGTGATACCGTAACAGGTGCGGAAAATCCATGTTCTGAGCCTCTTCCGGGATATAAAAAGGTCAACCCGATGGTGTACTGCGGAATGTATCCGGCAGACAGCTCCAAATACCCGGATCTGAGAGATGCACTGGAAAAACTGCAACTCAACGATGCGGCACTTCAGTTTGAACCGGAGACCTCTCTTGCGCTGGGATTTGGTTTCCGCTGTGGTTTCCTTGGACTTTTGCATCTGGAGATCATTCAGGAGAGACTGGAGAGAGAATACAATCTGGATCTGGTGACAACTGCGCCGGGCGTTATCTACAAGGTGCACAAGACCAACGGAGAAGTGATCGACCTGACCAATCCGTCTAATCTTCCGGATCCGTCAGAAATTGATTTTATGGAAGAGCCGATGGTAAAAGCAGAGATTATGGTGACATCCGAATTTATCGGTGCGATCATGGATCTGTGTCAGGAAAGACGTGGCGAATATCAGGGAATGGAATACATCGAAGAGACCAGAGCGGTATTGAAATACCACCTGCCTCTGAATGAGATCATCTATGATTTCTTTGATGCGCTCAAATCCAGATCCCGTGGTTATGCGTCTTTTGATTATGAAATGCTCGGCTATGTCAAATCTGATCTGGTCAAGCTGGACATCCTGATCAACAAAGAAGAAGTGGATGCTCTTTCCTTTATTGTATTTGCGGGAAGTGCTTATGAGAGAGGAAGAAAGATGTGTGAGAAGCTCAAAGAAGAGATTCCGAGACAGCTTTTTGAAATTCCGATCCAGGCAGCTGTCGGAAGCAAGATCATTGCCCGTGAGACAGTAAGAGCCATGCGTAAGGACGTACTTGCCAAGTGCTACGGCGGTGATATCAGCCGTAAGAAGAAGCTTCTGGAAAAGCAGAAGGAAGGAAAGAAGCGTATGCGCCAGGTTGGAAATGTAGAAATTCCACAGAAGGCATTTATGAGTGTATTAAAACTGGACGACAAATAGATAGACAAAGGATAATCGAGCAGGCTGGCTCCTACTCGATTCGTATACTTTGTACACTATCTCGCTTAACAGCTCGATGATGTACATTCGCCAAGTACAGATTCTTTTGCAAGCACAAATCTGTACTTGGCTCATCGTATACACAAAAAGGCAGGAGCGGTTTCCGAGGGAAAGGTTCCTGCCTTTTGCACAGAAAAGGAGAAAAGCAGATGCAGCCTTTAGAACTATATATTCATATTCCGTTTTGTGTGAAAAAATGTGCATATTGTGATTTCCTTTCCGGTCCGGCCGGAGAAAAGGAAAAAGAGGAATATGTGAAAATGCTGGTCGATGAGATCAGAAACTGTCCGGATACAGTGCAGAATTACAGGGTGATTTCCATTTTTTTCGGAGGCGGAACCCCATCTCTTCTTACCGGTGAGCAGATTGGGCGGCTGATGGATACGGTCAGGGAAATATTTACGTTGGATGAGGACGCAGAGATCACTATGGAAATGAATCCGGGAACGGTAACGGAAGAAAAACTGCGAAAGTACAGACAGGCAGGGGTGAACCGTCTGAGTATCGGTCTGCAGTCGGTCAATGATGAGGAACTTCGTCTGCTTGGAAGAATCCATACTTATGAAGAATTTCTGGAAGCATATCATCTGGCGAGAGCCAATGGTTTTGCAAATATCAATGTAGACCTGATCTCGGCAATTCCGGGGCAGACGGTGGAAAGCTGGAGGCGTACACTGGAGCAGGTAATGGCACTTTTCCCGGAGCATATTTCTGCATATAGTCTGATCTTGGAAGAGGGAACAACTTTCTATAAAAAATATGTAGAAGACGAGGCAAAAGAAGGGCCAAAGCTTCCGGATGAGGATGCGGAGCGTCAGATGTACTGGGATACAGAAACGCTGATGGAGAAGAACGGATATCACCGTTACGAGATTTCCAATTATGCTAAGGAGGGATATGCCTGCCGGCACAACCTGGGATATTGGGAGAGAATTCCGTATCTGGGATTTGGAATTGGTGCGGCATCTCTGGTTCCCGGGGATCTGATTGGAAAATGCAGGAAGCTGAAAGGAAAAATGAGTCGCTACACGAACCCGGATCAGTTAAGGGAGTATGCACATTCCTACAGGAACAAATTTCAGGCAGAGCTTCTGACAGAAACTGAGGAGATGGAGGAATTTATGTTTCTTGGACTGCGGAAAATGAACGGAATCTCAAAAAAAGAATTTTCAGAGTATTTTGGGAAAAGTCTGGAGGATATTTACGGTGAACCGATCTGCAAACTGGAAAGCTTAAAGCTTCTTGAGCAGGATGATGACAGAGTATGGCTTACAAAACGGGGGATCGATGTCAGCAACAGTGTGTTTGTAGAGTTTCTGCTGGAAGAGTAAAATTTGGAAAATCAGAAAAATATAAAGTATACTTGACAAATAGGTTTTATAGGCATATAATGACATCATCGAGTTAAACCTATCAAAACAGTAGGAAAGAAAGGAGAACTTACGATGTCAAAAATTTATAATGGTGCTTTAGAGCTTGTTGGAAATACTCCTCTTGTAGAGGTGAAAAATATTGAAGAAGAATTAGGATTAGAGGCAAGAATCCTTGTGAAACTGGAATATTTTAACCCGGCCGGAAGTGTAAAAGACAGAATTGCCAAAGCAATGATCGAGGATGCTGAGGAAAAAGGATTATTAAAAGAAGGTTCTGTTATCATTGAGCCTACTTCGGGAAATACGGGAATCGGTCTTGCATCGATTGCAGCAGTCAAAGGATACCGTATCATTCTTACTATGCCGGAGACAATGAGTGTAGAAAGAAGAAATATCCTGAAAGCATACGGAGCAGAGATTGTTCTGACAGAAGGCGTAAAGGGAATGAAGGGTGCGATTGAAAAAGCAGATGAACTTGCAAAAGAGATCCCGGGCAGCTATATCCCTGGACAGTTTGTTAATCCGGCTAATCCGGAAGTACACAGAAAGACAACCGGACCAGAGATCTGGAAGGATACAGACGGAGAAGTAGATCTGTTTATCGCAGGTGTTGGTACAGGTGGAACACTGACCGGTGTCGGCGAATATCTGAAATCCCAGAATCCGGATGTGAAGATCGTTGCATTGGAGCCTGCAAGCTCACCGGTACTTTCTACAGGAAAAGGTGGTCCTCACAAGATTCAGGGAATCGGAGCAGGATTTGTACCGGACGTACTCAACACAACTGTATATGATGAAATATTTACTGTAGAAAATGATGACGCTTTTGCAACAGGAAAGCTGCTTGCAAAGAAAGAGGGAATCCTGGTAGGAATTTCTTCGGGAGCCGCACTTTATGGAGCGATCGAACTTGCAAAACGTCCGGAAAACAAAGGAAAGACGATTGTGGCACTGCTTCCGGATACCGGAGACAGATATTACTCCACACCGCTCTTCACGGAGTAGAATATGAATTTTTCAAAGAAAAGCAGATACGGACTTCGGGCACTGATCGACCTGTCCGTATACTCAAAAGAATCCCATGTTGCACTTGCAGCAATTGCAGAGCGTAACAGTATTTCACCGCAGTATCTGGAACAGGTATTTGCGGCACTCAGAAAAGCCGGAATCATTAAAAGCGTGAAAGGACCGCAGGGGGGATACCTGTTGGCGAAGCCTGCCACAAAGATTTCGGTTGCGGAAATATTACGTGCGCTGGAAGGTGATTATCTCATCGAAGAAGAGGATGTAGAAGGCGCCGAGAACGG